>ENA-ORDA01000357-ORDA01000357.1-marine-metagenome-genome-assembly--contig:-NODE-357-length-47522-cov-3.584867_pt1 | contig 47522 bp, 44 predicted proteins | sample MGYA00237778_ERZ508506 | MGnify/ENA primary metagenome ERZ508506 (study PRJEB26177, sample SAMN06267891) | marine metagenome | isolation source: Monterey Bay, California, USA | place: Pacific...
TACAGCAAGCCCTGTTGGTGGACTTTCAATTAATTCAGAAACCGGAATAATCGATGTTTCAGCATCCGTTTCTGGAACTTATGTAGTTCTAGCCACATGGACAGAGCCCACAAGTGGTAAAACACATACTGCAACTTCAACAGTTACCATTGGAGATTCTGATGCTAGTTTTAATTATCCTTTAACTACTTATTGCCAGAACAATGTTTCAGTAATTACTCCAACCATAACAGGGGACTCTGGAGGGGTTTTTAGTGCTCCAGGCGGCTTGACATTAAACACGAGTACAGGTGGAATTACACCCTCAACATCTACTCCTGGAACTTATACTGTAACCTACACAACCGCTGGAACATGCACAAAAACCTCATCTTTGACCATAACTATTACTGCAAAAGATAATCCTGCACTTTCATACACTAGTAACAGTAGTTGTGAAGATGTTGACGGATCTGTTTCCTTTTCTCCTTCATTCAGTCCTGCTGGAGGAGATTTTTCTGTTTCTCCAGGTGGACTAGCAATTGATTCTTCAGGTGTAATTACGCCATCTGGGTCGTCTGTTAATTTGTATACCATTGAATACACCACCGCTGGAACATGTACAGGAAGTGTAAGTGTAACGTTTGAAATTTTTCCTGCTAGTGATCCGGCTTTTAGTTATTCTTCAAATAATTTCTGCCAATCCACTGTTTCCGAAATTACCCCAACTATTACTCAGGGTGGAGGGGTTTTTAGTGCCCTAAGTGGTTTGATATTAAATACGAGTACAGGTGGAATTACGCCTTCTACCTCTACCCCTGGAACGTATACAGTAACCTACACAACCTCTGGTCCATGCCCACAAACTTCGTCTTCAGCCATCACTATTACTTCATCAGATTCACCAACACTTTCATACTCTAGTTATAGTAGTTGTATAAATGTTGATGCAACTGTTAATTTTTCTCCTACATTCAGTCCTGCTGGAGGAAGCTTTTCTGTCTCTCCAGGTGGACTAGCAATTGATCCTTCAGGTGTGATTACTCCCTCTTCATCTTCTGTTGGTTCGTATACCATAGAATATACCCTCCCTGGTGTATGTTCAGAAACTGTTAGTGTATCATTTGAAATTTTACCTGCTGACGATCCGACTTTTAGTTTTTCTGAAAGTTCTTACTGTTCGAATCTACTAAATTCAATTACCCCAACAATTTCAGGAACTCCAGGAGGTATTTTCAGTGCTTTTCCAGCAATTGGTCTGTCATTTAATCCATCTACAGGTGTAATTTCGCCATCTGGATCTGACCCTGGAATTTATAACATTACCTACACAACCTCTGGTCTGTGTCCAGCAACATCAAGTGCTACTATCACAATTAATTTAGGAGAAAGTTCATCATTTAATTATCCACAAAATATTTACTGCAAAGGAACTTTAGGAACAGTTACACCAACAGTAGATACCTTAGGTGGTACTTTTACATTTACCCCTTCTGGATTAAATATTAACCCCTCTACAGGAGAAATTGACACAAACCTTTCCTCTGTAGCTACCTATACAATAGAGTACACTATTTCAGGTATATGCTCTGAAACATCTTCATTTATTTTAGAGATTAATGATTTTAAAGAAGATCCTAACTTCAGCTATCCAGCTACCTCATACTGTGTTAGCGACATATCAACCGTTACTCCAACAATAGTAACTCCTGGTGGTACATTTTCTATAAGTCCAGGTGGTTTAGATATTGATTTAACCACAGGAATTATAAATCCTAGCTTATCATCGGTTGGAAGTTATACTATTGAATATACTACAGCTGGTGATTGCCAAGATACCTCTTCGTCAACAATTGAAATAAAGCCCGAAGACAATCCAAACTTTAGCTATGGCTCGAACCTTTTCTGTACTGAAAATAGTTCTACTATTTCCCCCACGATTGTAACTTTAGGTGGAACATTTACATCGAGTCCTACCGGTCTTTCAATTAATCAAATAACAGGATTTATAACGCCTTCAACCTCTAACCCTGGAATTTATGATATTACCTACACAACTTCTGTTACACTTGGATGTGCTAGTAGTACTACTATTTCAGTAACCATATCCTCTCTTGTTACTGATACTTTTGACTACGGCTATACACCAGGGATAGTATTCTGCAGAAATGACTCTGATCTTACACCCTCAATTAGTGGCTTAGTCTCTGGCACGTTTTACAGTATACCGGGAGGGTTAGACTTAAATCCAACAACGGGAAAAATTGATTTTCAGAGTTCAACTCCTGAAACGTATACCATCTTCTATGAAGTTCCGTCCCTTTGTGGAAACTCAACTACTTCTTCAACAATTATACTTAGTGAGTGTTCACCTTTTTCCCCTGATGATCCTGATGATCCTGATAATCTTGATACTTGTGATATTGATGGTGATGGTGTCTGTTGTGCTAGTGAAACAATCTATGGGTCAAATTGTGAAGATCCATGCAGTTATTTTTTCCTAGATGTAAGATTTAATAATATCGCTTCAGAGTGGAATGTTTTAGATTGCGATGGAGATGGAGTCATAAATGGAGATGAGCTCGCTGACAACACTGACCCTAGAAATGCTTGTAGTTTTAAAGCCGAAAGTAGATCAGTGGATGTAACTAGTATTGGTGTAGATTGTGATGGAGATGGGGTTATAAGCTCGAAAGAGTCTACTGACAATACAAATACTTTAAACAGCTGCTCCTTTAATATAGATAGTATAACTCTAGCGGTAACTTCAAGGGAGGACTGTGATGGTGATGGTGTTATAAACTCAAAAGAGGCTACCGACAATACGGATTCGCTTAATGGATGTAGCTTTATTCCAAGCAGCGTAAGCTCAGGGACCAGTCTAGCCTGGCAAGCTTTAGATTGTGATGGAGACGGGGTCCTAAATGGGAAGGAAATATATGATGGGACTAATGTTAATGATAGGTGTGATTACAACTATTTTAGTATAACTATTTTTCCAGAAAGGGGATTTGATTGTGATGGAGACGGCATAAGTAATTGGCAAGAAGTTGTAAATAGTAAAACGAACCCCAAAGACCCCTGTGATTTTGATCTAGAATTTATTGATTCCCCTTTTAGTGATCAATGGGGGAAATTAGATTGCGATGGAGATAATTATATCAATTCAGTTGATAAATTTCCACTCAACAGACTCGAGTGGATTGATACTGACAACGATAGTATTGGAAATAATCAAGATTTAGATGATGATAATGATGGAATCGAAGACACTAAAGAAGGTCTCGGCGATATAGATAATGATGGAATTCCAAATAGTCAAGACAAGGATAGTGATGGAGATGGGTGCTTTGATGCAAGTGAAGCTGGTTACTTTGATCTTGATTTAGATGGAATATTAGGTAGCGGAACCCCCGTAATTGATTCTAATGGGAAGGTTTCTTCAAGTCAAGGATACTTAGAAATAGCAGATAATGATAGCAATGGAATATTAGATTTCTTAGATGCAGGCTCAGACACTTTTGAAATAATCAAAGAACCTAATAATACGACTAGGATCATTAGAGAATCAGAAATTGAAATTTCAATTTTGGTCAATTCAGTAGATAATGTTGCTTATAAATGGCAGGTAAATAAAAGCTTAGGTTCTCCTTCGTCTAATACAGGTGAATGGATCGAAATTACTGATGATAATCTGTATGGTGGGACAAGAACTAATAAATTAACCATTTCTAATCCTTTATTTAGTATGGAGGGATGGAGCTATAGGGTTATAACTAACTCTCCAAGCTATCTTTGTCAAGAAGAAATTATTTCCAAGCCAAGCGAATTAATAATCACCAATTTAATTATTCCAAACGCATTTTCTCCAGATGGAGATGGAATAAATGATACGTGGACCATCAGAGGAGGTTTAAATGAAAATTATCCAAATAACCAAATTCGAATTTTCAATAGATGGGGAGTAAGTGTATATGAAACCAAAGGATATCAAAATGACTGGAATGGAAGTAATTATAATTCAAGTGGAAGTACCTCTTCAAATCTTCCAGTGGGTACCTACTTTTATCTTTTGGACTTAAATGGAGATGGATCAAATGTAAAAAAAGGATATGTCTATCTAACACGCATGAATAATGAATAATTATAACTTCAGAATAGTTGTATTTTTTATATTCTCTAATATATTTTTGATTCGAGGACAGCAAGAGCTAAGCTTCAATCACTACATGTTTAATAGCCAGTTGTTTAATCCTGCTTTTGTTGGGTTGGATGAAAATTTATCAATAAGCTCGATTCACAGTTTACAAATGGTAGGCTTTGATGGGAATCCAGTAACGAATTCAATTCTTTTAGACACCCCTTTTAAAAATAGCTTGGGAGCTGGTTTAGAAATAATTAGTGATAAAATCGGACCGGTAAATAATAATTTTATTGCAATTAATGCCGCTTATCATCTTCAACTAAATTCAAATAACCACAGACTTTCACTAGGTCTCAAACTAAGTGGAAACGACTATAACATTAATTATAGTAATTTAGACTTTGATGACTTATCTGATCCAAATGCTGGAAAAATAGACAGTTATTTTGTTGAGAATATCGGATTTGGATTATATTTTCAAACCGATAAATTATATCTAGGCTTTTCTATTCCATATTTTTTTGAATCTAAAAAAATAAACAAAAAAAGACATTACTATTTATCAGGTGGTTTTACAAAAGGACTAAGTGATAAATTAACAATTAAACCCAACTTTTTATTAAAAAAGACTGCGAACACTCCTACAAGTATTGATGTCTCCTCTATTATTTTTTATGAAGATTTATTTTGGCTTGGTGTAAATTATGGGGGGAGTCAAAGAGGTTTTTTTACAAATAAATTTGGTGAAAGTATAAGTGTTCTTTCAGGAGTTAAATTAAATTCTTCTTTTTCTATAGGGTATTCAATAGCAAGACATTTAGGGGGTAGGACGGCATCTACTAATAGTCCCTCTCATGAAATATATATGAAATTTAGTGCATCTAAAAAAAGATCAAAATCAACCACTGAAAATTCAACAGAAGTGATTGAATAGATTAAACTAAGTAGTAATTTCACTATTTCACATACTGCAAAATCAACTAAACTCTTCTATTAATTCCTATTTATTCTTATATCTAAATAATCAACAGGTTTATTTATTTGCATTTTGACTATCAGAAAACATTTGCCGAAATAAACTTATATAGATTTCAGGGAAAATATAAAGAATAATCTCTGCTTTATTTTAATGTTGACGGAGTGATTTATCTCGGAAAGAAAAGGAGCAGGATATGCTGATGACTTGATTACAATAAAACAATCAATGTATTCAATACAACAAAAGCGATACCGGTAACTCTCATTGCGTACTTATTCTGTTCTAAAAAGCCAAAATTTATTTTATTATTTTTTTGGACTATGACTATTAAGATATTTAAAATAAGTAGTAATAAAATTAGATTATTTATCATATCGGCTTTAGTTAAAAACTGAACAGGAGGTATTGTAGAATCAACAAAATATCTGTTACCAATTGCTCCAAAAATACCACCAACAGTTAAACTAATTCTGGAATCAAATTCTTCCTTAGGTATTAAAAACACGATCCATGAGATTATAAAAGACAATATAGAGCCTAAAAATAATTTAATGAATAGCCAAGAACCCTCTCTTGAAACAATTATGTTAAAAACACCTAATGGATAAATTATATTTCTTACAAGTGTGGGCGATAAACTCAATTCTTCCCAACCATTTGTGTAATCCGTATTGAAAGTAATCTCTTTTATTTTAAAGCCATCCTTAAGACCAATCATCTTTTTATTAAATGTAGCAGGAAATTTTTTCGATTCATTGAATTTAAATATAGTAGAATCAAGAGATGACCTAAATCTAACTTGGATATTTTGTTCATCAAAAGGATAGTCTCTTAGATTCCAATTATGGTAAAAACTACTTTCAAGTGATCCTTCATAACTATATCCAAAAGTGTTTTTAATGGAGTCGTAAACTAGTTCACTAGCTTTCGTTTGATCAGAATTGATGTAATCAACTTTTACTACCTCCCTTATATCTGTTATACTATTAAGGTTTTCGTTTTGATTATTTATATAATCTGCTGGATATGGAGAGTATATTATATATTTGAATCTTAAAAAGAATCGATCGTTTTTAGTGTCAAAATTAAAAATATCCTCTATAAACAGCTCTATATCAGTTTTTATAGGAAATTTTAATTGCTCGTCTTGTAAGAGGACATAGGGATAATGATCACCCTTAGTGTTATATTTTATAGCACCATCTGAAGAATCAAGTTTTTCAGCTATAAGATATTGAACTTTTGCCTCTTTAAATTTTTCGCTTTTTTCTAAAGCATCACCTAAATTTTTATAGTAAAGTGGTTCTAAAGAATCAATAGTTATTGAAGCTTTAAAATCAGCTATAGCTCCTTTATAATCAAGTGAAGAATATTTTGCATAACCTCTTTCGTAATAATATTCTGCATTATCTGACTTAAGTTTTATCGCTTTATTAAAGTCAATTATAGCTTTATCATATTCACGTAAAAAATACCTTGATTTACCTCTTGAGTTATAGTATTCAGAATTGTCTGGCTCAAATTCTATAGCTTTAGTATAATCTGCAATTGATCCTTCAAAGTCATCTGAAAAATATCTTGATTTACCTCTTGCGCTATAGTATTCAGTATTGTCTGGCTCAAGTTCTATTGCTTTAGTAAATTCTGCAATCGATCCTTTGTAGTCATGTAGACTATCTTTTACTATACCACTATTAAAAAAATCTAGAGAGGTCTGCCCAAAACAAATTAAGGGAGATACTAATAAAAAAAGAAGTAGTTTTTTCATTTAAATCTAACTGTTATAGAAAGCGAAAAGGAGACGCTAACTGGTCTTCCATCATCTATTTTTATAGCCAGCAGGCTAATGTCATTTCTCTATATATTAATCAGTTACTCTAATAATATATTATTGTAACCGCATCTAAGCTATAACTTACCTTCTTCTATTTTTTTCTTAATATCAATTATTTCTTCTTTTGTATATCTTTTGTTATTCCAATACATAGTAGTCATTTGTTCAATAACAATTAATTCCTTAAAAAAATATTTACACGAAGAATTCATAATAAAAAATTTCTCGATAAAAGTATAAGTTGCTATTTGAAAACTAGAATTTTATTTTTCACTTATTAAGTAACTTATTAAAAAATGACTGAACTTAAGAATTAAGTTATGAAAGGAGAAGTGTTTGAATAAATAAAGAAGTGAATGTTTTTTTAGTGAAATAAAGCTTTTTTCTTTTTTTACCAAAGCGCTTCTTAATTTGATTTTTTAATAAATTAAAAAAGAATTTCAGATTGAAGATAGTATATTGTAGCTCTATTAAAAGATGGATTATATAGCAATTCTTTTTGGATTACTTCTCCTTATAAAGGGAGGCGATTGGCTTTTAGAATCAGCTGTGGCAATATCAATCAAGCTTTCTATTCCAAAAATTGTGATTGGAATGACAGTTGTTTCTTTCGCAACATCAGCTCCTGAACTTATAGTAAGCGTCAAGTCTGCTCTAATGGGTCATCCTGATTTGGCCTTGGGGAATGTAGTAGGTTCAAACCTTGCAAATCTTGCTTTAGTATTGGGAATTGTAATTTTAATTGAGCCAATTATAGTCACCAAAAATTTTTTTATTAAGGATTGGCCAATTATGTTTCTATCAACAGTTATTTTTTATTTTTTCATTAAGAGCAATGGAGATCTAAACTTTAATGAAGGTTTAATATTATTCTTTCTTTTAATAATAGTGCTTATATTTTTACTTTTCATTCAGAAAAACGAAATAATGGATGATGGTAATATGTTTTCTAAAGTTTCAGGTAAAAAAGTTATTATCTCGTTGTTTTTTGGAGGTAGTTTAGCTTTATGGTTGGGTTCTGAAATGTTAATAAAGGGTGCAGTTTCTTTAGCTCAAGACATTGGTGTTAGTGAGCGTATCATTAGTATTTCAATTATCTCTATAGGTACTAGTATCCCAGAATTATCAGCCTCCATAATAGCGATTTTTAAAAAAGAAAAAGCCATTTCATTAGGAAACCTTATTGGATCAAATATTTTTAATATTCTTGCAGTAATGGGAATTACTGCTATGATTCAACCCATTGTTGTTTTTGACCATAACTTAATTGAATCCGATTTCTTATGGATGCTATTTATATCTTTTTTAATTATGCCTTTAGCTTTTATTTCTAAGCGAATGAGATTGGGTCGTTTCGAGGGATTTATCCTAATTTGCTTTTATGCGATTTTTATATTCCAAATGTTTAAGTAAAAAAAAACATTCTAATTTATAAATTAGAATGTTTTTAATCTATACTCAACTGTCATTATATTTTAGCTGACTTTACAGTTTTTATTATTCGTGCAGCTATTTTATATGGATCGCCATTAGAAGAGGGTCTTCTGTCTTCTAACCATCCTTTCCATCCTTTTTCAACAGTCATAATCGGAATTCTTATGGAAGCACCGCGGTCAGAAACTCCAAAACTAAATTCATTAATAGATTGGGTTTCATGTGCACCTGTTAATCTTTGATCGTTGTGTGCTCCATACACTTCAATATGCTCTTTAACTACAGGACGGAATGCTTCACATATCTTACTGTAAGTTTCTTCAGAACCACAGGTTCTAAGGACTTCATTTGAAAAATTTGCATGCATACCAGATCCATTCCAGTCTGTATCTCCAAGTGGTTTTGGATGCCATTCAATAGCAAGACCATATTTTTCACCTAAACGTTCAAGTAAGTATCTTGATACCCACATTTCGTCTCCAGCTTTTTGAGCACCTTCAGCAAAACATTGGTATTCCCATTGCCCAGAAGCAACTTCAGCATTAATTCCTTCTACATTAATACCAGCCTCTAAACACTGATCTAAATGTTCTTCAATCATTTCTCTACCAAAAGCATTCATCGCTCCAACAGAGCAATAGAATTGTCCTTGGGGTGTTTGATCTTTTGGGAAACCGAAAGGTAGATTAGTTTCTGGATCCCAAAGGAAGTACTCTTGTTCAAAACCAAACCAAAAGTCATCATCATCGTCATCAATGGTTGCTCGCCCATTTGAAGCATGCGGTGTTCCATCAGCATTTAACACCTCTGTCATTACCAGCCAACCGTTTTTACGATCAGGATCTTGGTAGAGTGCCACAGGTTTTAAAAGACAATCAGAAGCACTTCCTTCTGCTTGTCTTGTGGAGGAACCATCAAATGACCATAACGGACAATCTTCTAAAGTACCTTTAAAATTAGTTGCAATTTTGGTTTTACTTCGGAGACTAGCTGTGGGCTCATAACCGTCTAACCAAATATATTCAAGTTTAGCTTTACTCATAATTAATATTTTTAGCTAAAATAAAATTTTTACAATACCCCTTTTAAAATAATGGAGTAAAGAAATTAACAATATTTAATTTTTATTAACCCCCTATTTTTTTAGGGTTAAAATTTAAGATTATTCATTTTTTTGGATTTAGACCATGAAATATTCAAATTGTCTATCTTTGATTTCTCTAATTTATCCTTTTATTTTGTATGGAAACTCTTCGTAAAAACAGTCTTTCTAATCTTTCTTCAAAATTATTTGAAGTTTCTTTGCCACCTTCAGGTCCAATCGAATATGGATCTCATGTATTTAATAAACAAAAACTTAAACAGTACCTAAGTGAGAAAGCTTTTCATCAACTAGAGCAATCTGTTAACAAAGGAACTCCTATTTTAACAGTTTTAGCAGATCAAATTGCTGCTGCAATGAAAGCATGGGCTATTGCCAAGGGAGCAACACACTATACTCATTGGTTTCAACCACTAACTGGAGCTACTGCAGAAAAACACGATTCTTTTTTTGGATTAAATTCAGAAGGAATTCAAATTGAAAAGTTTGAAGGAGAGCAATTGGTGCAACAAGCACCAGAGTCTTCTAATGTTTCAAGTGGTGGGATTCGCAATACCTTTGAGGCAAGAGGTTATACAACTTGGGACCCAACATCTCCTGCTTTTCTTTACAATACAACACTATGTATACCGACTCTTTTTATTTCTTACACAGGAGAGTCTTTAGATTACAAAACACCTCTACTAAAATCACTTCAAAAATTAGATCATGCAGCAACAGAAGTTTGTCATTATTTTGATAAATCGGTAAATAAGGTTGATGCCACCTTAGGATGGGAACAGGAGTATTTTTTAATTGATCGGAGTCTAGCCTTAACTCGTCCTGACTTGATGCTTACAGGTAGAACCCTAATGGGGCATGTTCCTTCTAAGGGCCAAGAGTTAAACGATCATTATTTTGGATCTATTCCCGTTAGGGTAAGTCATTTTCTCAGTGCTCTTGAACAAGAATGTAAAATATTAGGAATTCCAATAAAAACGAGACATAACGAAGTTGCTCCAAGCCAGTATGAGTTAGCTCCTGTTTTTGAATCTGCAAATTTGGCAATTGATCATAACGCCCTAGTTATGGATGTCATGAACAAATTAGCTAGTAAGCACAACTTCATCGTTTTATTTCATGAAAAACCTTTTGAAAAAATCAATGGCTCTGGCAAACACAACAACTGGTCGTTGAATACAAATAAAGGAGTTAATTTACTGAGTCCTGGAAAAACCCCAATGAGTAACTTACAATTTCTCACCTTTTTTGTTAACACTATTGCAGCGGTATTAAAGCATGAAGCACTACTAAGAGCCTCTTCAGTTTCAGCTAGTAATGATCTTCGAGTTGGAATGCAGGAGGCACCCAATGCCATGTTGTCGATTTTTATAGGAAAACATTTAAAACAAGTTTTAGAAGATTTAGAAAATGTTTCAAAAGGGAAATTGTCACCTAAAGAAAAGACTGACTTAAAGTTAAATGTAATTGGAAAAATTCCAGAAATCCTTCTTGATAATACTGACAAAAACAGAACATCACCTTTTGCTTTTACAGGGGATAAATTTGAATTTAGAACAGTTGGGTCTAAAACAAATTGTGCGAAACCTGTTACTGTTATAAACTCTATTGTAACTGAACAGCTTATTGAGTTTAAAGTCTCTGTTGATGTATTAATTGACGATAAAAACATGAAAAAAGATGACGCTATTTTTAATACACTCAGGGAAACTATTATATCTATTAAAGATATTTTTAATGACGAAGAATATGATCAATCTAAAATAGAATCACTAGCCAAAAAGAAAGGATTAAGTAATCATAAAAACACTCCAGAGGCGCTCCCTGCTTATGTAAGTGATCTTACCATTACTCTATTTGAGACTTTAGGTGTTTTTAGTAAAAATGAACTGTTAGCTCGCTATAAGATTGATTTAGAAGCGTATATCTCAACCATACAAATAGAGTCTAGAACTCTTGGTGATTTAGCACAAAACCATATTATTCCTACTTCTATAAAGTATCAAAATACCCTTATTGAGAATGTACGTGGACTAAAAGAAATATATAGTTCAAATTTTAAGATTCATGCACGCGAGCAGATTTTAATTTTAGAAAGAGTTTCAAATCATATTACTGAAATTAATAATGCGATAACTTTAATGATAAAAGCTCGAAAGAAAGCTGATATTATCAAAGATACTCATGAAAAAGCGTTAGTATATTGCAAAACTATTTTACCTTTTTTAAATAGTATTCGTTATCAGTGTGATAAATTAGAACTTACAGTAGATGATCAAATATGGCCGCTAGCAAAGTATCGTGAATTGTTGTTTATTCGTTAATAACTAATTTTTTTTATAAGAGTAAAATTTATCAAATATTTTAATTTTGTTTAAAATAACTTTATGTCAGATAGGTACAGTCAGCGAGGAGTTTCAGCACAAAAAGAAGATGTTCATAAAGCCATAAAAAAAATAGATAAAGGATTATATCCTAAAGCCTTTTGTAAAATAATTCCAGATTATATTTCTGGAAGCCAGGAGCATGCCATTGTAATGCATGCAGATGGTGCTGGAACAAAGTCGTCATTAGCGTATATGTATTGGAAAGAAACAGGTGATCTTTCTGTCTGGAAAGGAATTGCACAAGATGCGCTTATCATGAATATTGATGATTTACTTTGTGTGGGTGTGACTGAAAATATTTTACTTTCCTCAACCATTGGAAGAAATAAAAATCATATCCCAGGTGAGGTAATTTCTGCTATAATTCAAGGCACAGAAGAGTTAATATCCAAGCTTGGTAAATGGGGAGTAACCATTCACAGTTCTGGTGGCGAAACCGCAGATGTTGGAGATTTAGTAAGAACTATAATTGTAGACTCAACAGTAACAGCAAGAATTGTAAAAAAGAATATCATAGATAATGCAAATATTAAAGCCGGAGATGTTATAGTTGGTTTGGCTTCAGATGGGCAAGCAATTTATGAAGATGAATACAATGGAGGGATTGGAAGTAATGGCTTGACATCTGCCCGGCACGACGTTTTTTCAAAAATTCTCGCTTCTAAATATCCTGAAAGCTTTGATTCTATGGTACCTGAAAATTTAATTTATTCAGGATCAAAAGAATTAACTAGTACCCTTGAAGGAGTTCCTTTGGATGTAGGAAAATTAGTTTTGTCTCCAACAAGAACATACGCACCGGTTATTCAAAAGATTTTTAGTCAAATGGGTACCACTTCTATTCATGGAATGGTTCATTGTAGTGGAGGTGCCCAAACAAAAATATTACACTTTGTAAACAACCTCCATATTATAAAAGATTCATTATTCCCGGTTCCTCCTTTATTTGATTTAATTCAAAAAGAGTCTGGAACTTCAGGTAGAGAAATGTATCAAGTTTTTAATATGGGACATCGAATGGAATTATACGTATCACCAGATAAAGTTGAAGAGATAATATCAATATCCGATTCCTTTAATGTAAAAGCACAAATTGTTGGACGTGTAGAATCTGCTCCCAAAAAGAAATTAACGTTAGACACAACCTATGGCACTTTTGATTATTAATACGGTATTCGTCTAAATTATGATTCGATTTCTAATATTCTTTATTTTGCTTCTGAGTTTATCAAGTACTTTTTCTCAAGAAGAAGACATGTTTAGTTCTCTTCGTTCAGAAGCTGAAATTGATACTTCATTACTTCCGGATAGAATGATTTTTACTCAACGTTTACTTTGGGGAGAAAAAGGATTAATGAGAAAAATGAGAATTTCTCCATTAACAATTGAGCAAAGAGAAAGTGAATTGAAAATTCGTCGTAAAATGCTTAAAATTCATCAGGTCATAGGCTATACTACATTAGTAGGTATGTTAGCTCAGGGTTTTATTGGATCCCAATTGTATAATGGTAACTATAAATTATATGAAACTCATAAACTTATTGGCAACCTAACTTCAATTAGTTATTTCACTGGCGCAGGACTTTCGCTTTTTTCTCCACCACCACTTGTAAACAAAAAAACAAAAGGATTAAACTCTATTAAAGCCCATAAGTATCTTGCTTCTATTCATTTTTCAGCCATGGTGACAACAAATTTTTTAGCTAAAAAAAATAAAAAAATCCATCGAATTGCTGCTTATACTGCTATTGGAAGTTTTGCTACCGCTATAATTGTATTTAAATTTTAACTATGACAAATATAAAATCATTTATATTTTTTCTTCTACTTGTTAGTTCAATTCAGGCTCAAGAAAATACTTGGATAATTGATTCCTCAAAATCTTTCATTACTTATTCAGGCAAACACACATTGCATGAATGGGAGGGGAGTAATCAAAAACTATATGGTCGTGCCCTGCTCAACAATACCAGTTTGGTATTTAATAAATTAGCTATTCTTGCTTATGTGAGAGATTTTGATAGTGAAAACTCTGGACGTGATGCCCATTCTCTAGAAGTTTTAGAAGCATTACGTTTTCCTGAGATTAAATTTTATTCAGAATCATTCGAACTTTTAAAAGATTCACTCTTAATTAAAGGGGTTTTCGAATTTCATGGTAAAAAACTTAATAAACAAATTATGAGTTCTGTCATTTTTGGAGAAAATAATATTATTTTAAATGGGAAATTCAATTTAATTCCTTCTGATTTTGGAATTTCATTACCAGCTTTTATGCTTATTAAAATGGTGGATTTATTAGAAATTCGATATTCAATCTTCTTAACAAAAGAATCTGGCTCATATTAGCACGACAATTTGTAAATTTGATTTATCATGATAGAAAAACTTCAAATCATTCAACAACGTTTCGATGAAGTCTCTGATTTAATTATTCAGCCTGATATTATTGTGGATCAAAAACGATATATTCAACTAAACAAAGAATACAAAGATCTATCAGTAATGGTTGAGAAAATGAACCAATACAAGTTATTATTATCAAACCATCAAGAAGCTGAAGAACTTCTTAAGGGCGAAAAAGATGAAGAAATGATTTCTATGGCTAAAATGGAGATAGATTCTGTTAAAGAAAAATTACCACAGTTAGAAGAGGAAATTAAATTTTTACTAATACCTAAAGATCCCGAAGACGCTAAAAATGTAGTAATTGAAATTCGAGCTGGAACCGGTGGAGATGAGGCTAGTATTTTTGCAGGAGATCTTTATCGTATGTATACTAAATATTGTCAATCTAATAATTGGAATGTAAGTTTTGTAGACTCTAGTGAAGGAACTGCTGGTGGCTTTAAAGAAGTGATTTTTGAGGTTTCGGGTAATGATGTATATGGAACCTTAAAGTATGAATCGGGTGTTCACCGAGTACAGCGAGTTCCTCAAACAGAAACACAAGGACGCGTACACACTTCTGCAGCTACTGTTATGGTATTACCTGAAGCAGAAGAGTTTGATGTTGAGGTGGATATGAATGAAGTACGTGTTGATTATTTTTGTTCTTCTGGTCCAGGAGGACAATCTGTAAATACCACCTATTCTGCTGTTCGTCTAACCCACGAGCCTACGGGAATTGTAGCTCAATGTCAGGATCAAAAATCACAGCATAAAAATAAGGAAAAAGCCCTCAAGGTTTTGCGTTCTCGTTTATACGAATTAGAGCTTTCTAAAAAATTAGCTTTAGATTCTGAAAAAAGAAATTCACTGGTTTCCTCAGGAGATCGATCTGCTAAAATCAGAACATATAATTATCCTCAAGGAAGGGTAACCGATCATAGAATAGGACTTACATTATATGACCTTCCAAATGTAATTAATGGAGATGTTCAAAAACTTATTGATGAACTTCAATTACATCAAAACACTGAGAAACTCAAAGAAGCTGGAGAGATAATATGACCACAGAAGCCCTTGTCCAACAAATTAAACTGAAAAAATCATTCCTTTGCGTTGGACTAGATATCGATTTAGATAAAATACCTCAGCACTTAAAGAAAGAAGCAGATCCTATTTTTACTTTTGCAAAAGATATTATTGATGCAACTCACAAGTATGCGGTTGCTTTTAAACCCAATCTGGCCTTTTTTGAATCCTATGGAGTTGAAGGATGGGTTTCTTTTCAAAAAATAATGAAGTATCTAAACTTTAACTACCCCAATCATTTCACCATCGCTGATGCAAAAAGGGGAGATATAGGTAATACTGCTAAGCGATATGCAAAAGCTTTCTTTAAAACCTATGAGGTTGATTCGGTAACAGTTGCTCCCTATATGGGAAAAGATGCTATAGAACCTTTTTTATCTTTTGAAGGAAAGCATACTATTTTATTGGTATTAACTTCTAATGAAGGAGCTGAAAATTTTCAATATACTTTAGAAAACAATGAATTCTTGTTTAAAAAAATTTTAAAAAAAAGCCTTACATGGGAGCATTCAAATCGCTTGATGTATGTGGTTGGTGCAACAAAAGCAAATGCACTTTTAGAAATTCGAAAGATTGTTCCAGATTCTTTTTTATTGGTTCCAGGTTTAGGAGCACAGGGCGGAAGCTTGAAGGAGGTCTCTAACTTTGGAATGAACGATCAGTGTGGTTTATTGGTGAATTCTTCTCGTGGGATTATATATAAATCACAAGGTAGCGATTTTGCAGCAGCAGCAGCAACTGAAGCAAGTAATATTCAACAAGAAATGGCTTATTATCTTAATGATAAAGGAATTGTATAGTGTTATATCATTCGATTTATAAAGCTGAAAATAGATCAAATAAATGGATTACTTTTATCCATGGAGCTGGTGGAAATTCTTCTATTTGGTTTAATCAAGTTCGTTTTTTTAAAGTTTATTTTAATGTTTTATTAATTGATTTACGAGGACACGGAAAGTCTGAGGTTTCTCCAAAAGGAACAGAATATACCTTTAAAATTATTATAGACGATATTATAAATGTCTTGGACCATAATAAAATTGAAAAATCTCATTTTGTTGGAATATCACTAGGGAGTATTCTTATTCAAAAAATGATTCAATTGCATTGTAATAGGGTAGAGAAAATTGGTCTTGGCGGTGCGATTTTGAATTTAAACCTTCAATCTCGTTTTTTAATGTTTATGGGTAAACTTACTCAAAGTGTTTTGCCCTTTATTTGGATTTATACCTTTTTTGCATATGTAATTATGCCTTACAAAGCACACAGAAAATCAAGAGCCCTTTTCATTAAGGAAGCAAAAAAAATATCCCATGCAGAATTTGGAAGATGGTATAAATTAACCGCAACTATTTTACCTGTATTAGCGAAAATAAGAGCTAAGCAGTTAAAGCCTCCAACCTTATATATTATGGGAATCCAAGATTATATGTTTTTACCATTTGTTAAAAAAATCATTAAGATTCATCAAAATGCTACCATGATAATATTACCAGGTTCAGGACATGTGGTGAATATTGATCAACCTGATTTATTTAATGATAATCTGCTTAATTTTTTCTTAAAAGATTAGGTAAAAACAACTGTTTTATTATTGTAAACCATAATTTTCCGATCACAATGTAATTTGAGTCCTCTTAATAAAACTATACGCTCTAAATCTTGCCCTCTATTTATTAGATCAAGCACTTCATGTTCATGCGAAACCCTAGCAATATCTTGTTCTATAATTGGGCCAGAATCTAAAGTTTCTGTAACATAGTGGCTAGTTGCGCCAATGATTTTAACACCCCTCTCAAAAGCAGAATGATAAGGTTTTGCACCTGGAAAAGCTGGTAAAAAAGAGTGGTGAATGTTTATGATTTTAGAGGGATATACATCAATTAAATTTTTAGAAATTATTTGCATATATCTCGCCAGAACAATACAGTCTATTTTGTGCTTTGTTAAGATACGTAGCTGCTCTATTTCAGCTTCTTTTTTTGTTTTTTTTGTAATAGGTACGTGGTAAAAAGGAATATCAAATTGAGTTGCGATATATTCTAAATCAGTGTGATTACTAAGGATGAAAGGAATTTCACACTTTAATTTTCCTGAACGTTGCTGTGTTAGTATATCATATAGACAATGATCATACTTAGAAACAAAGACTCCTAGTTTTGGTAATTTATCTTCTTGATAAAAATCACATTTAAGGTCTAACGAAGATGAGAATTCTTTTATAAAATCACTTTTAAATGTATAAAGATCAATAGAATCATTCATAGATTCTAAGGCTACACGCATAAAAAAAGCACCATCAAGTCTATCTACATATTGATCAATGTATGTAATATTTCCATTACGTGAGTTTATAAAGTTAGTTACTGCGGCAATAATTCCTTTTTGATCAGGGCAGTGCATCAATAAGATCAAGCGTTTAATGTTTTGTCGCATGCGTATTTAGTTTCCTGGTTGAGTAATTTTAAAGTCTTCTTTTTTCTTAGCTATTTCAACCATTGCTTTAACTTCTCTTAGTAATTGTTTGGCATCATAAACAACCCCTTGTCTTATAGTGTGTTTTACTCCACCAACACGGACCACCTTATTTTCTTCCGTAAGTTTAATGGCACCCGTACCATAGAGTACTTTTAAGTTTTTAAGAGGGTTTTCTTCAATAATAACAAAATCTGCACTTTTGCCAATTTCTATAGATCCTATATGATCTGCAAGGCCTAATGCTTCAGCACCATTGAGCGTTGCAGAGCGAATCACTTCAAGGGGATGAAAGCCAGCTTCACGTAACATCTCTAACTCACGTATGTAGGCAAAACCATAAAGCTGAAAGATGAATCCAGAGTCAGATCCAGCAGCAATTCGTCCTCCTCGATTTTTATATTCATTAATGAAGGTCATCCAAAGATTAAAGTTTTCTTTCCATGCTACTTCTTCTTCTGTACCCCAAAAATGCCAATAAGATCCATGTGATATTTTACTTGGTTGGAAAAATCGCCACAATGATGGCAGGGTATAATCTTCATGCCATTCAGCTCTTCTTGCGCGGTGAAGGTCACGACTGGCTTCATATATATTAAAGGTAGGAACCATTGTAAAGTCTAAGTCTATTAATTCTGACATTACATTATTCCAATGGTCTGAATAGGGAACTGCTGCTTGTTTCCAAAGCTTTCCAGCTTCACCAAACCGATCTTGTTCATTTTGATAATTGTAATCTAAAGGATAGTTTTGAACAGTCCTGTCTTCAAAAAGTGCCTCAGGGAGTCCGTACCAGTGCTCCATAGAAGTTAACCCAGCTCTTGCAGAATGTAAAGCATTCCAACGTGCCACACTTAATTGTGCGTGATGACATGCGGAACGAAGTCCAAGCTTTTTGTTTTCATCCAAAGCTGCTTTCATTATTTTTGGTTCTGCTCCAAAAAATTTAATACCATCAGCTCCATTTTTTGCATTTTGACGTACCCATTCTCTTGCTTGCGCTTCAGTACTAATCGATTTTTTACTCCCCTGACCAAATCCAGTATAGGCTAAAATTCTAGGGGCAATAATTTCATTTTTAATGCTTCTTTGTTTTAGGTCTAATGCATAGGCTAAACCCCTTCCGCTAGGTTCTCTGATGGTAGTGATCCCATGTGCTAGCCATAGTTTAAATACATAATCCCAGTCAGCGCCTTGGGAATCTCCACCGATATGACCATGCATGTCTATAAATCCAGGCAGAATGTACATGCCTGTAGCATCAATTTCTTTACCTTCATTATTGAGGAAAGGTCTTCTTGATTCTTGAATTGCAACACCTGGATATCCTACAACAGTAATAGCTGTAATTCTATCATTTTCAACGGTTATATCAACCGGTCCAATTGGAGGGGCTCCATTACCATTTATAAGTATTGCTCCTCGAATTATTAGTTGAGAAAAAGGCCCTTCTGCTGTCTTATTAGATTGAGATTTAATAGTACCTGCAAAGAGAATTGAAAAAAATACAAATAAATAGTATTGTTTCATGCTATTTTTTTTAATGAAGATAAACAAAAAAAACCTCCTGTTTTATTGAGAGGTTTTTAAGCGTTTTAAAAAAATATTCTTATTAACTGTTTTACAATGATCATTTTGCTTGATTTATGATATGAATTGATTTATGGTTAACTAACTAATTTAATTCACATAATTCATTAGAACCAAGCAAAAGTAATCAAAGTGTATCTATTTTTAATGTTGATTTAATCTGAAGTCAGCATAGGCGTCCATTCCGTGTTCAGACAAATCTAATCCTTTAAGTTCTTCCTCTGCTTCAACGCGAAGACCTGTAGTCTTTTTAACAATAAATAAAATTAAAGTGGCACTTATAACAGAAAATGCACCTACAATTCCAACACCAGCTAATTGAATTATAAATTGGTCAAATCCAGCCATGGCACCAAAAATACCAACTGCTAAAGTTCCCCATATTCCACACACTAAGTGAACAGCGACGGCACCAACTGGATCATCTAATTTTAATTTATCAATCAACGATACGGCAAGAACAATAAGTATTCCAGCAACAAGTCCAATAAGAATGGCATCGGTAGGACTCATTTGATCTGCGCCAGCTGTAATCCCTACGAGCCCTCCCAAAACACCATTCATAAACATTGTTAGGTCAAAATTTTTATACATTAAATTAGAAAAAATTGCTGCTGAAACTCCACCAGCAGCAGCGGCCAAACAAGTGGTTACTAGAGTTAAAGAAGTGAGTTCTGGATCAGCAGAAAGCACAGATCCACCATTAAATCCAAACCATCCTAACCAAAGAATTAGAACTCCTGCAGAGGCTAATGGAATATTATGTCCTGGAATTGCATTTGCAATTCCATTTTTTCTAAATTTCCCAATTCGAGCACCTAACATGTAAATCGCCATTAAAGCTGCCCATCCTCCTACAGAGTGAACAAGAGTTGATCCCGCAAAGTCATAAAATCCCCAGGAGTCTAAAAATCCACCACCCCATTTCCATGAACCAATAATTGGATAAATTAATCCAACATAAATAACTGAGAATAACATAAAACCTTTTAATTTGATCCGTTCAGCAACAGCGCCTGATACAATTGTGGCAGCAGTGGCTGCGAACATGCCTTGGAATAAAAAGTCAGTCCACCAAGTGTATCCTCCACTTGCATATTCAGCAGTCATTCCTCCTTCTGGAGGAGCTATACCAAATCCAGCAAACTTTAGAATTCCAAGAGATCCATCTTCAAAGCCTGGATACATTAGGTTGAAGCCTCCCAGGCAGTATAGGAGAAGGCCAGCAGAGATAACGAAAAAATTTTTAAATAAAATATTTACAGCATTTTTCTGGCGTGTCAATCCTATCTCTAAGAAGGAAAAACCAAGATGCATAAAAAAGACAAGAGCTGTACAGATCATCATCCATACGTTGTTAGCGGTAAAAAGTGCAGTACTTTCCATATAATAGTTTTTAGTTGTTTAAGTTTAGTTTAAAGAGTTATTTCCTTTTTCTCCAGTACGAATTCTGTAAGCTTCGTCTACCGGAAGGACAAATATTTTTCCATCACCTACTGAATCTGTAGCTGCTGACTTTAAAATAGCATCAATAGTAGGTTTTACAAAATCATCATTTACGATAATTGAAAGGTATCGTCTTTGTATTTCTGAGGTGCTGTAACTAATTCCTCGGTATACGTGACCTTCTTTTTCATTTCCCACTCCAGTTACATCCCAGTAGCTAAAGAAATTTACCTCCACATTGTGAAGTGCTTCTTTTACTTGATCAAATTTTGATTTTCTAATAATTGCTTCAATTTTTTTCATAAGATTTTATTTTAAGATTGTTTAAATTGCTTTTTGTATATAACATTAAACTATTAAAAAGCATATATAGCAGCAACTACAAATGAAGCAAGGCTGTCAGCTGTTTCTGATGGTGATATCGCAAAGATTTCTGAGGAAGCAGAGTCAATTCTAAACTCAGGCTTGAAAGTAAAGTTTCCCGCAGTGTAGCTACCTGTTAATGTTAATGAAAAATTATCTGCATCACCATCACTTACTAATGCACCAAAACCGTCTGTTTCTGAGAAGAATTCACCTCTAAGACCAATAACGAATGAATCTGATGTAGTAATTTGTGGATATAGAGCAACTCCAGCAAAACCAGTATCACCCCCAAGAGTAGCCGAAGTAGCATTAATTCCTAAGAAAAAACTATCAGATAAATCAAATCCACCCGTGTAATCAATTTGGAAGTAATCTTCACCGGTCAATAAATTTATGTATTGACCATAAAGACCAAGCTGTGCACCGAAAGCAGTGTAACGATCATAATTTGCTTCTGTCTGGTCTGTTTGGTTAAAAATTCCTAACATTAATGATATGTCATCAGATAATGTAAAGTCTGCTTTTACCCCAGTGTGAGAAAAAGGACCGTATGAAAACATATAAGAAGTGGAATAGTTAAAGTTCGCTGCTGGCGATATAACTTCATATCCTAAAAAGGTGTTGAAATTACCTAACGTAATCTTTACACTTTCAGAAATATTGTAATATGCATATAATTGATTTACTATTTCTGAAGAATTTCCTGAAGAACCAAATACAGCGTCTGAACCTCTAGGACCAAAAACAACATCTGCAACAAATCCTGATTTTTCGCCTTCATAAGAAACAATAAAGTTTGCCATTCCTAAGGCGAAACCATTAAGGTTAGCAAAAGATGTTCCGGGCGCTACAGGATCTTCGGAAAAGCTTGTTCTGAAATAAGTATCTACAGTTCCGCTGAAATTGAATGTTGATTCTTCTGCAGGTTCTTCTTTTTCTTGCGCTAATAATAGATTATTGAACATAACAAGCGAAATACTAAGAATAAATAAAGTTTTAAAATTTTTCATATAAAATAATTTAAGATTTTAGCCAAAAATAATATAATATAATATTTGACCCATTAAAAAAAGGGGTCTATGAATTAACTTTTGTATATATTTAAAATTTACCCCCTAAAAAATAGGGGCATCATAAAATAATAATATATAATTTATGAAATTATCAAAAAAGGGAATCACTTATGAATCTCCTAATCTAAAAAGGTAATATCCGAGAGCCACTAAAAAAAGGCCTCCAATTAGGCTTAACAAGGTATAGGACATAAAAGTCCAATAATCCCCTGATTTTAAAAAGTCCAAGCCTTCATGGCTAAAGGCTGAAAAAGTGGTAAGACCTCCGCAGAAACCAATAACTGAAAATATATAAAAATCTGAACGTGAGAGATTGTTTTTTAAAACCCATGCCATTAAAAATCCAATCAAAAGGCATCCTAAATAATTGACCAATAGAGTGGGCCATGGGAACATTCCTTTTGGAACCGAGATTAATTTGCTCGAAAGAAAACGGAATAAACTCCCAAGTCCACCTCCTATAAAAACATAAAGGAAGGCTTTCATTTCTGTGACATATATTTAATGAGTAATAAAAGACTAAAGGCTACTAAAAATCCAAGTAAAATTTTATAACTTCCTTTAAAATAGGCAGGTTGTTTTTTTTTATCAGTTTTATATGAATAAATAATAATACATATAAACACAATAAAGAAACAGAGTCCAAAAGCTAGTTGACTAAATGAAAACATTTATTAAATTTTGTCTAATTTAGAAATAAATAAACCATTAACTCACATAATTAAAAATGATTAAAAAGCCCATTGAAGCAGTAACTAAATTCCATGAATCATTCGGCTTGGGAATAGAGCACACTCCCAAAGCCGATCTTCTTAAAAATATTTCTGAATTACGTTTTAATTTGATGAAGGAAGAAAATGAGGAGTACCTTCAGGCTGTGCAAGATGAAGATTTGATTGAAATAGGTGATGCCTTAGGAGACATGTTATACATATTATGTGGTACAATAATCGCACACGGATTTCAAGATAAAATAGAATCTATTTTCGATGAAATACAGCGAAGCAATATGAGTAAACTTGGTGCAGATGGAAAGCCTATTTACAGAAAAGACGGTAAGGTCATGAAAGGACCAAATTATTTTAAACCTGACTTAAAAAAAATTCTTAAAAAGGATTAGATAATAGAGCGTGTCCACTGAAATGGATCATCTAAGGTTTTGTATTGAATGCCCATTAATATTTCCTTTAAATTATTTGCCAATGTAGTTTCTTTGGGTAGTTTAAAAGTTTTTTCTTGATGAGAAAAACTATTTATTGGTAAAACAACTACTGCAGTCCCAGTTCCAAAAACCTCTTCTAATGCTCCTGTCTCATGTGCTTCTTTAATTTCACTCACTTTAATAGGGCGTTCTTCAACTATTATTCCTTCTTTTTTTGCTATTTCAATAATACTTTTACGTGTAATCCCATCTAGAATTTTGTCATTTGTGGGTGAAGTAACTAGAATGCCATTAATTTTAAAAAATATATTCATGGTTCCAGCTTCTTCAAGATATTCATGATTATTGGCATCTGTCCAAATGATTTGTTGAAATCCTTTTTTAAGAGCTTCTGAGGTTGGATAGAACTGAGCGGCATAATTCCCAGCTGCTTTAGCAAATCCGACACCCCCACCTGCTGCACGACTATATTCTTCTTCAATTAAAACACTAATTTCACCTCCAGAGTAATAAGCCTTAACAGGTGCACAAATAATCATAAAAATATATTCCCCTGCTGCAGAAGCCTGAACACTTGGTTGGCTTGCAAACACAAATGGACGTATATATAAAGAGTTTCCTTCCCCAGGTTTTATCCATTCCTCATCTAAAACCAATAATTTTTCTAATCCTTTAAAAAAATGAACCTCTGGAAATTCAGGAATTTGAAGACGCTTTGAGGAAAGATTTATTCTTTTGAAATTTTCTTCAGGTCTAAACAACCAAATCTTATTTTGAGAGTCTTTAAAGGCTTTCATCCCTTCAAAAACAGCTTGACCATAATGAAATACACTTGCAGATGGCTCAAGTGTCAAAGCTTGGTAGGGTTTTATTTCGGGGGTTTCCCATTTTCCATTACGAAAATGACAAACAAACATATGATCAGTAAATGTTTTTCCAAATTCTAAAATTTCAAAATTTACATTCTTTATCTTTGAACTCTCAACTTTTGTTATTTTCATTATTTCCGCATAATTTTTGTAAGTAAATTTAATCTTTTTGAATAAAAAATTATAACAAGTTTTTTTTTTTTTAAATGCTTTATCAAATCTTTATTATTTGAACGATCTTTTCTTAATTTTAATAATCCTAAGCTATTCAATATAATATTTATCATTAAGTCTCCAAAGCAGCATATTAAAACAGACGATGGATCTTCAACATTATATATTAAAGAACTGAAGGAATCTTATCACTCTAGAAATGGAGCAGTAGTTGAATCTAGGTATATTTATCTTAAACAGGGACTTGAGTATTGGATCTCTAATAATCCTAATAAAACATGTCGCATATTAGAATTGGGTTATGGAACCGGATTAATGTCATACCTCACGATGCAGTATTCTGAAAACAAACAAAAGGATTTGGAACTCACAACTTTAGAAGCTTATCCACTGACTTCAGATGAACTAGAAACACTTAATTATGAATCTTATTTTGAGAATTTACCTATTCTTTCATTTAAGAAGTTCAGCAATTTACCTTGGGATAAAATACATGAAGTCAGTCAAAATTTTAAGCTACTTAAAAAGGTAATTAAATTTGAAGATTTTTTAATTGATCATGTTTATGATGTTATTTTTTATGATGCTTTTGGTTCACATGCACAACCTGAATTATGGACCTATAACTGCATGAAAAAATGTAATGATTTGATTGCTCCCAACGGCATATGGGTAAGTTACTGTGCAAAAGGAAGTGTTCGTAGAGATTTGGAAACTATTGGTTTTGAGGTTTCAAGACTTCCTGGACCACCCGGAAAACGAGAAATGTTAAGAGCAATAAAGGTTTAATTCCTTACTTTTGGAAAAAAATAAAAATGAAGTTACTCATTACCGGAGCTACTGGTTTAGTGGGAAATAAATTAGTCAAAATGGCTCTTGAACAAGGAATGATTATCCATTATTTGACTACGCATAAATCAAAAATAAAAAAAATAATTGGTGCCCATGGTTTTTATTGGAACCCCTCTTTACAAGAAATTGACTCTTCTTGCTTTGAAGGGGTTGATGTGATTATTCATTTAGCAGGAGCAACTATTTCCAGACGATGGACAGCTGCTTACAAGAAAATAATATTAGCCAGTAGAGTTAATTCGACTAGATTACTGGAAAATGGTATAAAAAAGACTAAGGGTAAACACCAAATAAAACAAATTATAGGTGCTTCAGCTATAGGAATATATTCAAATGATTTTAACAATATTGTAACTGAAGAAACAGAGGTTTCTCCTAATTCCTTTCTTGAAAGAGTTGTAATTGACTGGGAGTCAGCATCAGCTGTATTCAATTCAATGAATATTAAAGTGACTACTTTAAGAATAGGACTTGTTATTGCCCCTAATGGAGGGGTAGTGGCCGCCATGAAAATACCAATCTTATTTGGATTGGGTGCTGCCTTTGGAAAAGGATCACAGGGTCAGTCATGGATTCATATTAAAGACTTAGTTGGAATGATTCTTTTTTTAGTAACCACTAAATTGGAAGGTGTTTATAATGCTGTTGCGCCCAATCCTGTTTCACAAACGCATTTTATTACTGCACTTGCAAAAGCAATAAATCGCCCACACATTCTTCCTCCACTCCCAAAATTTATTATTAAGCCTATGGTTGGGGAAATGAGCAGCTTGTTATTAGATAGTCATTGGGTTAGTTCAGAGAAAATAGAAGGTCAAGGCTTTTCCTTTAAATATCCCGAAATTAATACTGCATTTAAAGAATTGTTCAAGAAATAAGTGGTGTGACATTTTGGCATTTTTAAAGTATGGCAGTAATTTTGTACAATGAAAAATATCTAAAATAAATTTAAATGGCTAAAAAGGAAGTGAAAGCGACTACTAAAAAATCATCATCTAAAAAACCAAGGACAAAATCAGTTAAGGCAGAACATAAATTAGTTAAGCAATTAGGAGAAGCAAATTTAGCCTTTGAACAAGAAAAAGATAAACACCTGCGTCTTTTCGCAGAATTTGAAAATTTTAAAAAGCGAACTGCAAAAGAACGAATTGAGTTATTCAAAACAGCCAGCAAAGAAGTGCTTTCTGCTATGATTCCTGTTTTAGATGACTTCAATAGGGCTCAAAAACAATTTGAAATAGACAAAAAAGTTATAGATATTGATGGATTTAATCTTATTTCAAATAAATTTCAAGAAATACTTAAGGCTAACGGTCTTAAAGTCACGGAAGCAAAAATAGGAGATGTTTTTGATGCTGAAATTCATGAAGCAATTACTCAAATTCCATCACCTACAGATGCCGATGTAGGTAAAATTATAGATATTGTAGAAACAGGCTATCAATTAGGCGATCGAATAATTCGCTATCCAAAAGTGGTCGTAGGCCAATAATTATGAAAGAAGATTATTACGATATTTTAGGTATTTCTAAATCAGCTAGTTCATCTGAAATTAAGAAAGCTTATCGAAAAAAAGCAATTAAATTCCATCCAGATAAAAATCCTGGAGATACATCTGCTGAAGCAAGTTTTAAAAAAGCTGCAGAAGCATATGAGATTTTGGGTAATGAAGAAAAACGGGCTAAGTATGATCAATATGGGCATGCTGCTTTTGATGGTAACCAAGGTTTTGGTGGCGGGGGTATGAATATGGATGATATTTTTAGTCAGTTTGGAGATATTTTTGGAGGTGCTTTTGGTGGTTTCGGTGGAGGAGGTGGACAACGCCGAACTAAGGGTACCGACATGCGTATTCGTGTTAAATTAACTCTGGAAGAAATTGCAGCTGGAGTTGAAAAAAAAATCAAAGTCCCTAGAAAAGTTCAATCACCTGGAGTTCAATACGGAACTTGTTCTGCATGTAATGGTAAAGGGCAGGTTATGAAAATCACCAATACCATTTTAGGGAGAATGCAAACAGCTGCTACTTGTGGAACTTGTGGTGGAAGTGGACAGTCATTATTGAATCGTCCAGTTGGAACTGACGCTCAAGGAATGATCAAAAAAGAAGAAACGGTCTCTATAAAAATACCAGCAGGTGTCGAAGAGGGAATGCAATTAAAAGTAACAGGTAAAGGAAATGATGCCCCAGCCAATGGAATTTCAGGAGATTTACTTGTTTTAATTGAAGAAATTATTCATGACACATTTGTTCGAGAAGGAAATCACATGCACTATGATCTATATATTAGTTTATCTGAAGCAACCCTCGGTATTTCAAAAGAATTATCTCTTTTAGAGGGAAAAGCAAGAATTAAATTAGAGTCTGGAATACAATCTGGTAAAACGTTACGTCTCAGAGGAAAGGGTTTACCAAGTGTAAATGGTTATGGTACAGGAGATCTTATGGTCCATATAAACGTATGGACCCCTAAAACTTTAAATAAGGAGCAACGTCAATTTTTTGAAAAAATGCTTGAGGAGCCTAATTTCATTCCAAGTCCAGAAAAATCTGACAAATCTTTTTTTGAAAAAGTTAAGGACATGTTTGCTTAATTTTCAAGAATACTAATATTTTCAGTATACTTTTAACATTAATATTAATAAGGCTTTCGTTTTAATACCATTTTCCTAATCTTTCCTCGAGGATGAGTCTTATTTTTTATGGTATCTTTCATGATGATTTTATGAACGCATTAAGACAATTTATTAAACTTTTTAATCACACATTTACTATTGGTGAAAGTATTTCCTTTACCCCAAAATCAATATTAATTGTTATTCTGGTCTTTGTTCTGACCACACTGTTATTAAAAATTTTCAGAAAAATAATTTATCGCACACTTTCCGATGACGCTAGGGTTAAGTTTAAAAGTGTTTTTTCTTTTTTTAATTATTTTGTCTACACTGTAGTTGTTTTATTAACATTTCAAAATATAGGGGTTAATCTGACAGCAGTTTTTGCTGCTTCTGCTGCATTATTAGTTGGTGTTGGTCTTGCTTTGCAAACGTTTATTCAGGATATAATTTCAGGCATCTTTATACTAGTAGATCAATCAGTTCATGTTGGTGATATAATTGAAGTTGATGGGCAAGTTGGAAAAGTTGAAAACATCAAATTAAGAACAACTAGGGCGGTTACCCGAGAGAATAAAGTATTAATTATTCCTAACCATAAATTTTTAACGTCTATTTTATTTAACTGGACTGAAAATGGCGTTATTACAAAAGAGTTTGTTGCAGTAGGGGTTAGCTATGACACTGATGCAGAGAAGGTAACAAAACTATTGTTAGAAATTGCTGAAGGCCATAAAGCAATTTTAAAAAAACCAATCCCACAAGTTATTTTTAATGACTTTGGTGATAGTGCCTTACAATTTCAACTTTACTTTGCATTAAGCAGTAGTTTTGTTTCAAATCTTGTAAAAAGTGATTTACGCTATTCAATCTTACTTAAGTTCAAGGAAGAAAATATTGAAATCCCATTCCCACAGCGTACTTTAAATTTTGTTAATCCACCAAAATCTTTACAATGATTAAAGTTTTATTAATCGAAGATGAGGAGTCTATCAGAAGAGTAATGTCTCGAATCTTAAAGGAAGAAAATGATCAATACCAGGTTACTGAGGCCGAAGATGGCAAACAAGGTTTAGACTTGTTATTTAAAAGACAATTTGATTTGGTGTTATGCGACATCAAAATGCCAAAAATGGATGGTATTGAAGTTTTGAAAAAGGCTAATGATAAAATGCTCGATATTCCTTTTATCATGTTGACAGGTCACGGAAACATTGAAACCGCTGTAGAGGCAATGAAATTAGGGGCATATGATTTTATTTCAAAACCACCAGATTTAAATCGTTTACTGAATTCTGTTCGGCATGCATTAGAAAATAAGTCATTACGTTCAGAAAACACAAAACTTAAAAATAAGGTAGCTCAAAAATATTTAATTATTGGCGAAAGTCTACCTATTGAAGAAGTGAAAAAAATGATTTCTAAGGTAGCTTCAACAGACGCACGCGTTCTTGTAACCGGAGCAAATGGAACTGGAAAAGAATTAGTGGCCCATCAACTTCATCAGCAAAGTGAACGTTTTAAAGAAAACTTTATTGAAGTAAATTGTGCTGCAATTCCATCTGAATTAATAGAAAGTGAACTTTTTGGACATGTTAAAGGCGCTTTTACTTCTGCTGTAAAAGATCGTTCAGGTAAATTTGAAGCTGCTCATAATGGAATATTGTTTTTAGATGAAATTGCAGATATGAGTTTAGCAGCTCAAGCTAAAGTATTACGGGCCTTGCAAGAGAAAAAAATTCAGAGAGTAGGAAATGATAAAGATATTTTTGTAGATGTTCGAGTCATTGCGGCTACCAATAAAAATTTAAAAGAAGAAATAAAAGAAGGTAGGTTTAGAGAAGACTTATACCACCGTTTAGCCGTGATACTAATTCATGTTCCCTCACTTCAAGAACGCCTTGATGATATTCCCTTACTAACAAATCATTTTACAGATCTATTAACCAAAGAACAAGGACTTGAAAATAAACTTTTCTCTCCAGAAGCACTTCAAAAGCTTAAAAATTATCCATGGTCCGGTAATGTTAGGGAATTACGAAATGTAGTTGAACGTTTAATGATTCTTGGTGATAATCCAATTACTTCTGAAAATATTAATCAATTTGCACCAAAATAATTTAATATGAAGAAATCTTTCTTTTTGTCACTACTTATTTTTTGCTTCTTTGCATCCAATAGTCAAGAAAGCACTCATCACAAACAAATTAAAACGATTTTTGATCTTGCACTAACCCATGGAAATACATACGAATGGTTGGATCATCTTACTAATCAAATTGGGGGTCGCCTTTCGGGGTCATTAAATGCTGAACGCGCTGTTAAGTGGGGGCAAGATGAATTGAGTGAAATCAATTTAGACCGAGTTTATCTTCAAGATTTAATGGTGCCAAAATGGGTACGAGGTACATTTGAATACGCAAGTATGATTACAGGTCCAGGTAGAAGTATGAATGTGCCTGTTTGTTCATTGGGAGGCTCAGTTGCAACTCCATCTGCAGGTTTACAAGCTAAGGTTATAGAGGTTAAAAGCTTTGAAGCATTGGACTCCCTTGGAAAAAAAAATATAGAAGGAAAATTTGTATTTTATAATCGTGCAATGCCAGAAAATTTAATAAATACATTTGATGCTTATTCAAAATCAGTAGATCAGCGTTCACAAGGGGCATCAAAAGCTGCTAGACTAGGTGCTGTTGGTGTAATAGTTCGCTCAATGAACTTACGTTTAGATGATTTCCCCCATACAGGAGCCATGAAGTATGGTAATTTGCCAAATAAGCTTAGAATACCTGCTGCCGCAATTAGTACTAATGGCGCACAACTTTTAAGCTCAATGCTTTCATTAAATGATGATTTAGATTTTTATTTAAAACAAGACTGTAGAAATTTTCCCGATGTACCCTCACACAATGTTGTAGGCGAAATTAAGGGGAGTGAATTTCCTGATGAAATTATAGTTGTAGGAGGTCATTTAGACTCATGGGATTTAGGTGATGGCGCGCATGATGATGGGGCAGGTATCGTTCAGTCTATGGAAGTTTTACGTCTTTTTAAAAAAATGAATTATAAGCCAAAGCGAACTATTAGAGTAGTATTATATATGAACGAAGAAAATGGTTTACGTGGTGGAACGGCTTATGCAAAATATGCCAAGAATAATAATGAAACTCATATTTTTGCTTTAGAGTCAGATGCAGGTGGTTTTACGCCTCGAGGTTTTGTTTTTGAAGCAACTAAAAAACAATTTAACACTATAACTTCTTGGAAACCCTATTTTGAGCCTTATATGATTGATCGTTTTAAATTAGGGGGGAGTGGAGCAGACATCGGACCCTTAAAAAACGGAATAACTGTCCTTTCAGGCTTACGCCCTGATTCTCAAAGATATTTTGATTACCACCATGCAGCAAATGATACTTTTGACGCTGTTAATAAGCGAGAGCTTGAATTAGGAGCTGCCGCAATGACTAGTTTAGTTTATTTGGTAGATCAGTATGGATTTTAATTATAAACAGACGTTAGATGTTTATAAACTTACATCAGTATACTAAAGAATTTAAGTTTAACATTTCCCTGGCTTTTCCAGTAATTATTGGACTTTTGGGACATACTTTTGTCCAACTTGTTGATAATATTATGGTAGGTCAGTTAGGAACAGCTGAATTGGCTGCTGTTTCTTTAGGGAATAGTTTCTTCTTTGTAGCTATGTCACTTGGTATAGGATTTTCAACTGCTATAACACCTCTGGTAGCTGAAACGGATGGTGCTAATGACATTAAGTCTGGACGGAATTTATTTATCCATGGCTTATTACTTTGTTCTTTTATTGGTATTTTTTTAGCAATTGCTGTTCTTCTTAGTAAACCTTTACTATACCAGATGGGACAACCACAAGAAGTTGTTGTTTTAGCCTTTCCGTATTTAAAATGGGTTGGGATTTCACTGGTTCCTTTAATTATTTTCCAGGCATTTAAACAGTTTTCAGAGGGGCTTTCTCATACTCGTCCTGCAATGTATGCTACCCTGACGGCAAACATAATTAACATAGTGCTTAATTATTTTTTAATATTTGGCTTTTGGATTTTTCCAAAAATGGGAGTAGAAGGGGCTGCTTTAGGTACATTAATTTCAAGAATAGCTATGTTAGTGTTTATGGGTCTTTATGTTCGTTATAACAAACGTTTTATTTCTTTTGCACAAAACATTGTGTTTAAAAAACCAAATTGGAATTTGTTTAAAAGAATTATTCGTCTAGGATTTCCTTCAGCACTTCAAATGTTTTTTGAAGTTGTGTTCTTTACCGCTGCTATATGGTTATCAGGTTTTTTAGGAAAAAATCCACAGGCGGCAAATCAGATTGCTCTTAATTTATCTTCTATGACGTTTATGTTTGCAATGGGATTGGGTGTTACTGCCATGATTAGAGTAGGAAATCAAAAAGGTAAAAATCATTACAAAGCTCTTAAGAGAATAGCTTATTCAATTTTCTTACTAATGTTTATTTTTGATGCACTTTTCTGTCTCTTCTTTTTATTGACAAATAATTATCTTCCTTGGATTTATCTTGATGGGTCTAATCCACTTCAAATATCAGATGTAACGGAAGTCGTTAAAATGGCATCTACCTTATTAATCGTATCTGCATTTTTTCAAATTTCAGATGGAATTCAAGCAGTTGTTTTGGGAGCATTACGTGGTTTACAGGATGTTAATATTCCAGCATTTATTACATTCTTCGCTTATGGTATCTTTGGTTTGCCCATATCTTTTTATTTAGGCTTGCACACTCCCTTGGGTGTAACGGGAATATGGATAGGATTATTATCAGGGCTAACCACATCTGCTATTCTACTTCTTATTCGCTTTAATTATATGACTCAAAAATTAATTTTAAATAATTCTAATGGAACTACCTAAATTTCTAATTGCCGATAATTCTAAACTTGAGGATGATCTTTTTATCGTACACACAGAATACCCTCGTTTTATTCTAAATGTCTCTAATGATGAAGTGCATTGGATGGAGGAGTTTGATAAGGAAGATGAAGCTTCACTTAAATCAGAATCACAATCTTTGATAGAAGAAGCTTTTAAATTTTACGATAATGAAATTGAATCATTAGAATAAACGATGGAAACATTAATTTCATTAGATAAAGCTTTTTTTTTGTGGCTTAATGGATTAGGTTCTCCAGAGTTTGACAACTTTTGGATGATTATGACCCACCGAGAATCAAATGTGATTGTGTACCTAATTCTATGGATTTTCATCTCCATGAAATCTTCCTGGAAAAAAGGACTTTACCTTCTAATGTTTACGGGACTATTAATTTTATGTACAGATCAACTCACAAATTTATTTAAATTTTCTTTTGCTCGACTAAGACCTTGTTATGATGAAGAAATTAAATTATTAGTACGACTAGTAAAACCGACTTGTGGGGGTCGTTTTAGTTTTTTTTCAGGACATGCTTCAAATTCTTTTGCACTAGCTATTTTTTTTAGTGGGATACTCAAAGAATATTCCAAACTTTTCCCTTATTTACTTTTATTTATCGCTGCTTTAATTGCATATAGTAGAATTTATATAGGTGTTCACTTTCCATTAGATATTTTTTGTGGAATGCTCATAGGAAGCTTAATAGGATATGTGTTCCATAAATCGTGGAAACGTTTTACCATTAAGTTCTTAGACGAAACTTAAATAGCGTTTTGTGCCTATAGGTTTCCTCTTTTTTTACTAGGGTAGTGGGAAAATTTTTGATGTTGGGAGTGTTTGAAAATTTTTGTGTTTCAAAACAAATTGCATCAAAATGAGGAGGAGTAAATACAACTATTCCAGGTTGGTCTGTATGGGTACTCATCTCTATTCCTGTCTCTGATGAAAACAACACTGCAGCTTCATTTGATTTATTATTCAGCACAAAATAATCATCCATGCGGTTTTCTCCTATTTGTTTTTGTTTTCTAAAATCAAAAGAAGTTTGATTTACAGCTTTCTTCAGCCCAGTTGGAACTAAGGAAGGTTTTAGTTCCAAAACTTCATCGGCATGTATACGAAGGTATTGTCTATCAATCTTCCCTTCAGGGTTGAGGTTAAAATAGGCATGGTTGGTTAAGTTGATATGCGTATCTATATTTGTTTGGGCATGGTATTCAAGTGATAAGCTATCCTCTTCAAGCCGGTAATGAATATGAGCTACCACTTGACCAGGAAAACCACTAGCACCCTCCCTACAAATATATCGGAATGAAACTTGATTCGACTTTTGAGTTACTATGTCCCATGTTTTTTTACCCCATCCACTGCTGCCACTATGTAACAAAACACCTTCAGAATGTTCTATGCTAATTTGTTTTGAACCTATTTGAATAGGATTTTCTAGTCGCCCAGCAAACCGACCAATTACAGCACCTCTTGACCAATTATCATGATGATAGTCTTCAGGGGTTTCTAATCCCATGACAATATTGATAGGAATATCGTTTTTGTCTTTAACCCAAAGTTGGTGCAAGACAGCGCCATAATCTAAAAATACAGCTTTTAAATTTTCATTCTCTAATGTTTTGACCTGCATCGATTTAATGATTCTCTTTTAAAAGTTCAGGGTAGGCATTTTGAAATTTACGAAGACGTGGAATTGAGACTTGTCTTACGTAAGGATTGTTAGGGTTGTTTTTCTCGTAATTCTGGTGATATTCTTCAGCATAATAGAATTTTTCTAACGGTTTTATTTCGGTCACAATTTCATTGCTAAAGATTTCTTTTTCTTGAAGGAGCTCAATGTATTTGACAATAATTTCTTGTTCCTCAGGTGATGTATAAAAAGCGATGGATCTGTATTGTGATCCTCGATCTGGCCCTTGACGGTTGGGTGTTGTTGGATCATGTGAACCAAAAAACACTTGTAAAAGAGTACTAAAGCTTACTACATTAGGATCATAAATGACTTCAATAGCTTCTGCGTGCCCTGTCTTTCCAGTCCCAATTTGATTATAATTGGGATTTATAGTAAAACCTCCAGCGTATCCAGAATAGGCTTCAGTAACACCTTTGACACTTTCATAAACTGCTTCTACACACCAAAAACATCCAGAAGCAAAATACGCTTTTTTTAATCCCTGCTGCATTTCAGTTTGTGGTGTCCAAACTGGCTCTGTATGATTAGATGCAGGAGAGTTTGAAATACAAGTTTGAAGTGATACGACACTTAGTATAGCGACTATTATTTTCATTATTTTATTTATTAGTTTTTTGCTTTATCTTACTAAATTGTTAAGGTTGAGATATTAAAGGCATTCTTTGCTTAAAATCCCCACCACAATTTGGACATTTTTCTTAAAATATTTTTCACACAGTCTATACAAAACGTACATTCATATTTACATATGAAAGCCTCTAGACAATTGGTTTGTAAAGATTTATTACAGCTTTCATAATTAGTTTTCATTTAAAGCATAGTTATTATATAAATTAGACTACCCTATAATTTGTTGCACTAAATAATCGCCCACTTCAGTAGTTAAGTTTCCTTTTTCGCCTTCTCCTTTTAAATCTTCAGTTACAATTCCCTCAGCAAGTGAAAGGTTTACCACACGACGTATTTCACTTCCTTCCTCAGTTAATCCAAAACTCATTTCAAAAAGCATAGCTGCAGAAAGTACTGTTGCTAGAGGATTGGCTATTCCGAGGCCAGTAGCTTGGGGGAACGATCCGTGAATAGGTTCGTACAATGCATTTTCAGTTCCTACAGAAGCTGAGGGCATTAGACCCATAGAACCTGATATTACAGAAGCTTCATCGGTAAGGATATCCCCAAAAAGATTTTCTGTAATTAATACATCATAGCTATTAGGCCATTGAACTAAACGCATAGCTACAGCATCTACAAATTCATAAGAAACTTCAATTTCAGGATAATCTTTTTCCATTGCTTGTACTGTTTCTCTCCATAGGCGGGAGCTTTCCAAGACATTGGCTTTGTCCACACAGCACAATTTTTTTGAACGGGTCATGGCCAATTCAAAACCTTTTTTTGCCAAGCGCTGAATTTCTTCACGATGGTAGGTACAGGTATCAAAAGCAGTATCACCATTATTTTTTCGTCCGCGTTCCCCAAAATAGATTCCTCCGGTTAATTCACGTAAGAAAACCAAATCTGTTCCTTCAATACGCTCTCTTTTTAGAGGTGATTTATCCAAAAGAGAAGGAAAAGTAAAGGTAGGACGCACATTGGCAAATAGGCCTAGTTTTTGACGCATTTTCAATAGACCTTGTTCAGGGCGAACTTTAGCGGACGGGTCATTATCAAAACGCGGGTGTCCAATGGCACCAAATAAAATTGCATCTGCATCCAAGCAGACTTGATGTGTCTGGTCTGGATATGGATCACCTACTGCATCAATAGCTGCTGCACCTGTGAGTGCAGGGGTCCACTCTATAGTATGATTAAATTTTTTGGCAATAGCGTCAGATACTTTTATGGCTTGATCAATCACTTCTGGTCCAATACCGTCTCCTGCTAGAAGGGCAATTTTTAAATGCATATGAGTTTTAGTTTTGAATAATATTCAACATTTTTTCTGTGGCTTTAATTGCAGCAACCGTTTGGTCAGAATCCAAACCACGAGTGGTGAATTCTTTTAAATTACTTTTCCAGGTAATCGTAGTTTCGCAAAGTGCATCAGAATTACTTCCTGGTGGAATACGAACGGCATAATCAGTTAAATAAGGTAAATTAATTTTTTGACGCTTATATATTTTTTGCAGTGCATTCCAGAATGCATCGTATTGTCCATCACCAGGAGAGTTTTCTTCATATATCTTCCCGTCAATCTCTACTGAAATACTTGTAGTAGGCCTTAGTCCTTTTGAGTGGGTGAGAACATATGAATTTATTTTAACACGACTGTCTGTATTATTACCTAAAACATCCGAAATGATAAAGGGTAAATCCTCTGCAGTCATACGTTCTTTCTTATCGCCCAGCTCGATGATACGCTGGGTTACTTTTTTAAGTTCATCATCATTGAGAGTTAAACCTAATTCCTGTAAATTCTTTTCGATATTTGCCTTTCCAGAAGTTTTTCCAAGTGCATATTTTCGCTTACGCCCAAAACGCTCGGGGAGAAGATTATTAAAGTATAAATTCTTTTTTGAATCTCCATCAGCATGGATTCCTGCCGTTTGTGTAAATACATTTTCACCTACTATGGGCTTGTTTGCTGGAACGCGAAAACCAGTAAGGGTAGCCACTAATTGACTCACCTTAAAAAGAGAATTCTCGTTAATATTGATATTTATTTCGGGTAAGAAATCATTTACAACAGCAACCACGCTTGCTAAAGGTGCATTTCCAGCTCGTTCTCCCATCCCATTAACAGTAAGGTGCAAACCATTGACCCCTGCTTTAACAGCTTCCATGGTATTAGCAACACTTAAGTCATAGTCATTGTGCCCATGAAAATCAAAATGAAGCTTCGGATAACGATCAATAATCGAAGTAAGATATTTTTTTGTGAGTTCGGGAGTCAACACCCCTAAAGTGTCTGGAAGTAATATCCTCTCAATAGGTTGTCCTGAAATAAAATCCAAATAATCAAAAACATAAGATTCAGAGTGGCGCATACCATTGCTCCAATCTTCTAAATAAACATTGGTCTTTAATCCATTCTTCTTTGCTTGTTTGATGGTTTGTTCAATGTTGTTAAAATGTTCAGCAGGTTTCTGCTTAAGTTGAAATTTTAGATGGTTTAAAGAACCTTTTGTTAATAGATTTTGAACTAACGCACCTGCATCTTGCATCCATTTTATTGAAGTTCCTCCATCCACAAAAGTGAGCACTTCTATTTTTTCAATAAATCTATTATCCTTTGCCCAAGAAGTAATTTCTTTAACTGCTTTGAATTCCCCGTCCGATACTCTTGCTGAGGCGACTTCTATGCGATCTACTTTTAATTTTTTTAGCAGTAATTTTGCTAAAGTTAATTTTTCAGACGCTGAAAAGGATACACCCGAGGTTTGCTCACCATCGCGAAGTGTCGTGTCCATGATTTCAAGCATTCTCTTTTTCATATAAACTTTATCTATTCTAGAGAGGAGTATTTAATGCAAATCCTTCGATCTCTGATTTGATATTACTCAGGTAATCAATGTCATCATAGCCATTTAGCATATTATCTTTCTTATAGTCATTTATGTCAAATGACTCCGATTTCCCAGAAGAAGAGATAGTGATATTTTGTTTGTGTAAATCAACTGTCAATTGCGTTGAGGGCTTTTTTTTAATGGATTCAAAAATTTCAGTTAAAAATTCAGAAGTGACTTGAACAGGGAGTACTCCGATATTCAAACAGTTATTTCGGAATATATCAGCAAAAAAACTAGAAATAACACAACGAAAACCATAATCATAAACTGCCCAAGCGGCATGTTCACGAGATGATCCTGATCCAAAATTGTACCCACCCACTAGGATTTTACCTTGATAGGTATTGTTGTTTAAAACAAAATCATTCTTGGGAGAGTCATCTTGATTATAACGCCAATCACGAAATAAATTATCTCCAAATCCAACACGCTCCGTAGCTTTCAAAAAACGGGCAGGAATGATTTGGTCAGTATCTACATTTTCAATTGGTAAAGGAACTGCTGTACTTGTTAAAATACTAAAAGAATCGTAAGCCATTTTGTTTACTGTATTAAAGTTCTTGGGTCTGTTATTTTTCCTGTTATTGCTGCTGCTGCTGCAACTAAGGGGCTTGCAAGCAAGGTTCTTGAGCCGGGTCCTTGGCGTCCTTCAAAATTCCTATTGGAGGTACTTACTGCATATTTACCAGCAGGAATTTTATCATCATTCATGGCTAAACAAGCCGAACATCCAGGTTCGCGAAGTTCAAATTCAGCTGCTTCAAAAATATCAAGCAAACCTTCTTCTTTGATGGAAGCTAGAACTTTATGTGATCCGGGAACTAACCAGGCGGTAATATTTTTAGCACGTTTATTTCCTTTGACGATACTTGCAAAAGCTCTAAAATCTTCAATTCTACCATTAGTACAACTTCCCATAAAAACAAAGTCAATGGGCTTCCCAACCATACTTTCTCCCTCTGCAAAGCCCATATAATCTAAAGATTTTTTAAATGTTTTGGCACCACCGTCAACGCTAGCTGCAGTCGGAATAGCTTTAGTTATACTCATTCCCATTCCTGGATTAGTACCAAAAGTGATCATAGGATCAATTTCTGTACCATCGAATGTAAGCTCTTTGTCAAAAATAGCTCCTTGATCTGTGTACAGGGTTTCCCAATATGTCATGGCTTTATCCCAATCCTTCCCTTGAGGAGTAAATTCTCTTCCGTTTATGTAATCAAAGGTTTTTTTGTCAGGAGCAATCATACCGCCTCGGGCACCCATTTCTATACTTAAATTACAGACGGTCATTCGACCTTCCATACTAAGTTGCTCAAAAACTTCTCCAGCATATTCTACAAAATAGCCTGTTGCTCCTGAAGTAGTAAGTTTTGAAATAATGAAGAGTGCAACATCCTTAGGAGTCACTCCATGATTAAGTGAGCCATCAATTGTAATTCGCATTTTCTTTGGCTTTGGCTGCATGATGCACTGTGTTGCCAAAACCATTTCTACTTCTGAAGTTCCAATTCCAAAAGCGATTGCGCCAAAGGCTCCATGAGTTGAAGTGTGTGAGTCTCCACAAACTATAGTTGCTCCTGGTTGCGTAATTCCATACTCAGGACCAACAACGTGAACAATACCATTTTTTTTGTGTCCTAACCCCCAATATGAAATACCATGTGCTTTGGCATTTTCCTCTAAAGCTTTTAATTGATTTCGTGACAAAGGATCAGCAACAGGTAGGTGTTGGTTTACGGTAGGTGTATTATGGTCTGCAGTAGCGAATGTTCGCTCTGGATATAATACAGGGATTTTTCTATTTTTTAATCCTAAAAAGGCCACTGGACTTGTTACCTCATGTATCATATGTCGGTCTATGAAAAGTACATCGGGCCCGTTTTTAATACTTTTAACAACATGGGAATTCCAAACTTTATCAAATAGGGTTTGTTTCATTTATGTACAAATTCAAATTAAATATTACTGGCTTCAATGATGTTTGGTAAATCATCATTATTAATTTCTTTCTTTTTATCAGCTTGAATTAAAAACTGAGTGTAAACTTTATCTAATTGTAATTTATTTAATTCATAACCAATATTTTTTGCGCGGTAAGCTAATGCTGCTCTTCCACTTCGTGCAGTAAGAATAATAGATGATTCGGTTACGCCCACATCTTTAGGGTCTATAATTTCGTATGTTTCACGTTTTTTAATCACTCCATCTTGGTGAATTCCTGAGGAGTGTGCAAAAGCATTAGCACCCACAATTGCCTTATTTGGTTGTACCGGCATAGCCATACTGTCTGATACAAGCTGACTTAAGCTATTTAACATTTGAGATTTAATACGTGTATCTAAATTTAAGCTTGGGTGTTGTCTTAAGATCATTACAACCTCTTCCAAAGAAGTATTTCCAGCACGCTCACCAATACCATTAATAGTACACTCTATTTGCCTGGCTCCATGTTGGACTCCTGCAATCGAATTTGCAGTGGCTAACCCCAGATCATTATGACAATGACAAGAAAGGCGCACTTTATGTATACCTTTAACATTTTCCTTTAAATATTTCATTTTTGCACCATATTCTTCAGGCAAACAATAGCCAGTGGTGTCTGGAATATTTAGGACAGTTGCCCCAACTTTGATTACAGCTTCGCAAACTCTTGCTAAAAACTCGTTATCTGTTCGTCCCGCATCTTCAGCATAAAACTCCACATCTTCAACATAGCTTTTGGCATGACTTACAGCCGCAATAGCACGTTCTAGAATCTGGTCGGGTGTGGCGTTGAACTTGTAATGCATGTGACTTTTGGAAGTGCCTATTCCTGTGTGGATGCGAGAGCGTTTGGCATATTTTAAAGCTTCAGCAGCAATGTCAATATCTTTTTTTATTGCTCGGGTCAAACCGCATACACGCGCATTTTTTACTAATTTAGAAATATTTTCTACCGCTTTGAAGTCACCAGGACTAGAAATAGGAAAACCAGCTTCCAGAACATCAACACCTAGAAGGTCTAATTGTTCTGCAATGACTAATTTTGTTTTTGAATCTAATTTACAACCAGGAACTTGCTCCCCATCTCGCAAAGTAGTATCAAAAATTTCTACATATTCCATTTGGAAGTTAAATATTTTTTAATAATTCTCTAAAATACATTTTACGTATTTAGTAAGATAAAATCACTATTTTTGTATTACAACATCCTGCATACCAAAATAGAGTATAAGAACCTAATTAGTAAATACTTAAGTCAAAATATATTACAATGACAAATGAGCAAAAAGATAATTTATTTGTACTTGTAAAATCACTTACCAAGTCAGAAAAAAGACAATTTAGATTGTATGTCGGTAGAATGGGCTCAAACCAAGATGCAAAATTTTTAAATCTTTTCCAACAATTAGACCGGATGAGTCGTTATGAAGAGAAGATTATATTGAGTAAAGGAATTGTAACAAAACAGCAATTATCAAACTTAAAAGCACACTTATATAAACAAATTTTGGTGAGTTTACGAATGAATCCTGTAAATAAAAATATTCGAATTCAAATTCGAGAACAGTTAGATTTTGCAACTATTTTATATCAAAAAGGTTTATATAAGCAAAGCTTAAAAGTATTGGAAAAGGTTAAATTATTAGCTGCAAAATATGAAGAAAAATTTAGCGCATATGATATTGTGGAGTTAGAAAAAGTATTAAAACTCTTAGAAATAACACCAACTATTAAAATTGAAATTAGTGGTCATACAGACAGTGATGGAGACGATGATTCCAACTTAGAACTTTCTATAAACAGAGCTAAAGCTGTTGTAAATTGGTTAATTGATAACGGAATTAAAACATCTAGACTTACTTTTAAAGGGTATGGAGAAACCAAACCTCTTGTAAGTAATAATACAGTGAACAACAAGGCAAAGAATAGAAGAACCGAATTAACTATTATTGAGTAACCATATTTTATGATTTTAAATAGCATTAAAAGCCTTATTAAAAAAATATTTCCTATTACAAATAATATACGTTACGATAATCAGACTGTTAAGATTATGGAAATAGTTTTAGAACCTGATTCCACATTTATTGATGTGGGTTGTCATAAAGGTGAAGTGCTGGACCAGGCTATCAAATTTTCTCCAAACGGTCGTCATTTTGGTTACGAACCAATTCCACACTTGTTTTCAGATTTAGTAAATAAATATGACAACAAATGTCAGATCAAAAATTTTGCACTTTCTGATAGTATTGGTGAATCAGAATTCCATCATGTAGTTTCAAATCCTGCGTACAGCGGTATCAAAAAAAGATCATATCCTGGTAATGAAAATGTAAATAAAATTAAGATTAAAACCACAACTTTAGACTACGAGTTAATTAATGAATCTAGAGTAGATTTAATAAAAATAGATGTCGAAGGTGGAGAATACGGAGTTCTTAAGGGGGGCAAAAATATAATTAATAAATTCCATCCTGTTTTTATTTTTGAGCATGGATTGGGAGCTTCCGACTATTACGATACTAACCCATCTGATTTGTATGATTTTTTTGAATCTTTAGATTATAATATTTATACATTGAAAGGTTTTATAAATCAGTCAACTGTACTAACAAAGGAAAAGTTTGTTGATCTATACTTAAGAAATAAAGAATATTACTTTTTATCGGTATTTAAAGCTTGATTAATTTTTTTAAATAGTTAGTCGATTGGCTTTTAATATTTATCCAATACATGCCATCTTTAAGTTCATTTAAGTCAATTATTTTTGTATTTAAAGTAGTTTGTAATACAATTCTCCCATTGTTATCGTAAATAAAGAGTTCGCTCTCTCTTTCAATATTAGTTATGTTTAAGAATCTTTCAGTAGGATTGGGGTAAATATTAATTTCTTTAAACTTGATATTGATTTCAGAAAGCAGAAGGTTGTTGGAATATGTGCTGTCCCACTCACCGTTAAAGGTTTTAGAAATAAAAAAATCTGTAAAACCGTTATTTGTTTCTTGAGTAGTACCTATTGCAACTAAACCATTATTATAAATTAGGGTATCCATTCCATTTACCACATCCTGATGATTGCCGTTAACTCTAGAACTAGTAGGTATTCCCCATTGATTACTCATTTCAGTAAAAAATACTTTATTTTTATTATTGTAGAAGATATTAGATATTAAATAATAACGATTGGAATTTTGTTTTCTAATTAATCCTACACAAGCCTCGTTTTGCTGACTTACATAAGGTAATGTAGGGGAATAAAATAACTCATTCCCGAGAGTGTCTACTGCTCCAACTAAATAATAAGATAGCGGAATAATATTAGTAGGTTGAATAGGTTTTTTACTTCCACAAAAAACAATTTTTTCATTGATTACAGTTAGCGATTTACCTGTACTATATAAACTATCGCTGTAATAATTCCATGAAGTATCTCCAAGTTGATTAATTTTAGATATCCAAAGTCGAGGATTTTGATGTTGACTTTCATTAGTGCCAATACAGTATAAATTGCCTTCGTGGTCTTGTTTAATATCTTGAAATTCATCTTCTTCTGGTCCTCCATAGGTTTTCATCATTAAGGAGTCTCCATGGTTATTAATTTTTAAAATGAATCCATTACCATTATTTCCATAACTATAAGTTTTACCAACTACATAATAGCTATTGGGATCAGTTTTAGAAGAAATTATTCTATTTCCAAAATCCCAATCGTCTCCACCATATCTTTTATTCCATATAAGTTCTCCGTTTTTATTAATTTTTAAGATATTTATATCGTAATCTAAGCTATTACTGTTAGAATATCCACAAGCAATAAATCCAGAATCTGGTGTTTCAATAATATCTTTTCCGTAGTCAATACCAGGACCCCCAAAAGTTTTGTGCCATAGAAAATCACCCTTATGGTCCAATTTAATTAAGTAAAAATCTGTGAGCCCATTTCCAAAGCTTTCTGTTGCTCCTATAGCCAAAAAACCACTGTCCTTAGTAGCTATAACGGCTTCACCATATTCATTTAAATCTCCTCCAAAAGATTTAAAAAATGTTGTCTGGCTTGTTGTATTTATACAAAAAATAGTGGTTACAAAAAATATAAATATGCTTTTCAACTTACTTTCCATGATAAATTTAAAATGATTCCAAAAGATTTTCCAAAAGAAGGTATAAATCCAATTAAGTTTTGAATGGTTAAGTTGGCACTCCATTTTTTTTGTTCAATTGCAGAATTGAATCCCAACTGCATTTTATTATAACCTCCATAATTTAAAAAACCACCTAGACGAAATTTATTTCTTAAAAAGTAATTAACTCTCAAATATATTTTAGGTAAATATTGAGAATTGAATCTATAATATAATCCTGAATAAAAATCAATTTTATTAACTCTGAAATTTATATTGGTATTCACTTCAAATGGTGTTATTAATATTTTATTTTCAAGACTATTTACACGACTAAAGTTATTGAATAAACTATTAGAACTATCGTTGTTTGTTATTTGGTCTAGGGACAAACCAGAGTAAATAAAGGAAGTATCATAATTAATAGATTTTATATGATTATGAAGGTATATAATCCCAAAATTTTTAATTTGAAAATCAAAATTCACTTTATTTGAAATAATTGGATTTGATATTTGAAAATCTAAACCAAAGCTGCTTCCATTTTTCTTAAAAAAGTGACTCGTATTACCCGTCGAAATAATTTCTGGATTACCTACAACAATCCATTTATAAGGATTGGTGAAATTTAAATAATCTTGATCGCCAAATCTTCCGTTAGATTCATTTAGAATATTTCCTAAAGTAATACCAGCATTAAATCTCTTGAAAAATTTACCTATATGCAGTAGTTGATGATTTCTAAAATGAAAAGCAGTTGTATTTAGTAATAGTTGTTCGTCAATATTTGTATTTCCTCTGAAAATTAAATCAAATAAACCTAGATTGTATTTTCCTGCAGCGGTTATTAAATTTTGATAATTGATATACCATCCATAATCATTTTTAGAGTTTTTAAATTTTGCACCTATATTGATATCTAACTCCATCCCACTTCTTTGAATATTATTGATGCCTTCTAAATTCCCTTTATCATTATTGTTGATTTGTCCTCCGTAGTATAATTTTTTAAAGAAATTTGATGGCAAGTGGGTAGATCCAATATTAAAATTACTATTCGAATAAACTTCCGTTTTTCTAAATAGCTTTAATGAATCATCAAAAGAAGCATTAACAATAACAAAGCTCCATGTAAAGATTATGATAACAATACTTTTCAATTTATTTCGATTTGAGTATCTAGTTCTAAGTCTATTTTATAGTAAATATTCTGATTATTTAGAATAGGATTTTTTAAAATTGTGTCTGGACTATTAAATGTTATTTCGAAAATAAATTTCTTATCATTTATTAAAAAATTTGTCTTATGGTTGTCTAAATAAATCTGTAATTGCGAAGTTGTTGCTTCTGAAAAAATTCCATAATCATTAATAATTGCTGAGGAAACACAATTTGAATCCATAATTAAGGAATCTCCGTTTAAAAACTTTATTGCAAAACAACAGTTAACAGGGAATTCGTTAATTACATCAATATTAATTAATACGTTATTTGGTTGAATTTGATCTGTTAAACTAAGACTTACCGTATCAGTAAATTTCAAATCATTGATATTAAATTTTAATGGTATTTTAATGTCTGAATTAATAACTAATGAAAGACTATCATTGTAGAAGTCGTTGTAAGCGGAATGGTTACCCATTGGATTAATTTCTATATCGTAATTTAAATCAACAGTCTCTGGAAAAAAACTTATTAAATCATTTAAGTTTGAGTTCTGATTTGTGAATAAAATTTCTGCGTATCCAAATTGGATATTAGCACCTAAATTATTAGCTCTAGATAAATTAATTGTCTGACCAATTGTAGGATGTTGTAAGGGTAGTTTATCTTGATCTTTGTTAAACATTACTTCATTTATTTTAATTTGAGCATCTACACCTATGCCGTTACTGATACTTAATTTCAGTTCTGGATCTTCTATTTCAATGTTCTTTGCCGACAAATTATCAGTAAATAAAACTCTTATTTCACTGGTATCTGATATTTCTTTATTACCTAGATACCCAGACAATGACCTAATATTTAAGTCTTCTAAAGTCAAGTCTATAGAAATGAAATCATTGCTATTAAGTACAGTGTTTTGAGTATTTTCAGTTGAATAACCAAATCTAATTGAAGTTGCAAGATGATTAAAAGACGAATTACTATTTGAGAAGTCAAATATGTAGTTATCTAAATATATTGATCCTTCATAAGTATCTAAAACACCATTGGTATTTGGAATTAATAAAGTATCTGTAAAATCATTACCAACATTATTTTTTGCTGTAGGAATATTGATTATTAAATACATAATACCATTGATATTACTCTTCACGGAATACTTTAATTTCAAATTATTGAAATCTATTTCTTTTAGTTTTACTTCACCAAAATCAAGTGTTTGGCTTTCGTTATAGGAAATTGGTATTTCAAATCCAGGTGGGAAAGGAACGCCATATATAAAACTTGGAATTTCAAGGGTGTCAATTACAGTGAAATTAAAATTAGGTAGAAAATCTTCTTGTTGGAGTTTAAAAACTTCAAAACTTTTTGTGTAAATATTGTGGGTGCCGTCGTTACTTAAATATAAATTATCAAAACCAATTAGCTTGCTCAAATTGACAGTATCTGTGCTTATTGGTAATATGTAATTCCCATTCCAACTTATGTTTTTAGTTCTTTTTTTACAACTTAGAAAAACAATTAAAAATATATAAATCAGGTATTTATTTTTCACATTATAAAATTAATTATTTATCATTTGATCAAATTATAATTTACGAATACTTCCCTTTCCAAATTTTTTCAATTTTTAACAGATATTCTTTTTCTTTTTTATTATCTCTAGGTGTATATAATGAATTCCCTTTTAACTCTTCTGGCATAAATTCTTGTAGGTGTAAGTCATTTTCGTTGTCATGACTGTAAGAGTAATTTTTTCCATAATTTAATTCTTTCATTAGAGTTGATGGTGCATTTCTTAGATGAAGAGGAACACTTAAATCACCCAATTCACTTACTACAGATTGTGCTTTATTTATTGCTAAATAAGACGAATTACTTTTTGGTGATAACGAAAGATAGATTGCACATTGAGCAAGTACAATTCTACACTCTGGCCAGCCAATTTTATCAATTGATTCGAAACAGCTATTGGCCATAATTAGAGCAGTTGGATTGGCCATTCCTATGTCTTCAGAAGCAGCAATAATTAATCTTCTGGCTATAAATTTTGGATCTTCATTGCCTTCAACCATTCTGGCTAGCCAGTAAACTGTTGCATTAGGGTCACTTCCTCGTATAGATTTTATAAATGCTGAA
>ENA-ORDA01000358-ORDA01000358.1-marine-metagenome-genome-assembly--contig:-NODE-358-length-47491-cov-4.027081_pt1 | contig 47491 bp, 36 predicted proteins | sample MGYA00237778_ERZ508506 | MGnify/ENA primary metagenome ERZ508506 (study PRJEB26177, sample SAMN06267891) | marine metagenome | isolation source: Monterey Bay, California, USA | place: Pacific...
AACCAAGTGTCATTTCATTCAACTCATGGTAGTGAGTTGCAAATAGAACTTTAGGGTGATAAGGGTGCTCATGAAGATATTCTGCTATTGCCCATGCTATTGAAATTCCATCATAAGTACTGGTACCTCTCCCAATTTCGTCTAAAAGGACTAAACTATGTTCTGATATATTGTTTAATATAGAAGCTGTTTCATTCATTTCTACCATAAAAGTTGAGGCGCCCATAGAAATATTATCACTAGCTCCTACTCTAGTGAAAATTTTATCTACAATTCCAATTTTTGCATTAGTTGCTGGCACATAACTTCCTAATTGAGCCAACAAAGTTATTATGGCTGTTTGTCTTAAAATAGCTGATTTTCCTGACATATTGGGTCCGGTAATCATCATAATTTGTTTGGAATTAGGATCCAACGAAAGATCATTGGGAATATAAGGGGTCCCTAAAGGTAAGTTTTGTTCTATTACAGGGTGGCGTGCTCCCTTTAATTCTAACTCCGTTCCTTCTATTAATTTAGGACAACAATAATTGTTTTTTAATGCCGTTTTAGCAAAGCAACTAAGTGCATCCCATTGAGCCACCGCATTAGCATTAAGCTTTAAAACCTCTAACTCCTTTTGTAACTCAATCAACAAAGTAGCAAACAATTGTTGTTCTAATTCCAAAATACGATCTCCTGCTTGTAGAATTTCTGTTTCAAAAACTTTCAATTCTTCTGTAATGTATCGCTCTGCATTTACTAGAGTTTGTTTCCTTGTCCAATCCTCCGGTACTTTTTCTTTGTGAGAATTACGTACTTCTATATAATACCCAAATACATTATTAAAGGCGATTTTTAAAGATGGGATTTTAGTTCTTTCAGACTCACGAGCTAACATAGCATCTAGATGGAATTGAGAAGTGTCACGCAAACTTCTTAAGGCGTCTAGGGGCTCTGAAAATCCATCTGCGATAACATTCCCCTTAGATATCAAAACAGGAGCTTCTGGATGCAAGCTTGTTTCGATTAATGAGATAATAGTATTGCATCCAGGAAGGATTCTTAATTGTGCTTTTATGGTTTTATTAGGACTTTTTCCCAATTGATGTTTTAATACCTCAATCTCACTTAGAGATAGGTGCAATTGATTTAAAGCTCGTGGACTAATTTTTTCAGTTGCTATTTTAGCCATGACACGCTCAACATCAATAACATTAGCTAACAAACGTTGTGTTTCTTGAAGTACTTCTTTTTGATCTAAAAACCCTTGCACCACTTTATGTCTAGCTTCAATTTGTGTTTTATCTTTTAATGGAAATGCTAGCCAACGTCGCATTAAACGTCCACCCATGGGGGTTTTCGTATGATCTAAAATTGAAATTAAAGGAATACCCTCTGGATGTGTGGCGTGAAAAAGTTCTAGATTTCTTTGAGTAAAACGATCCAGCCAAACAAAACCATCCTGAGCAATAGGTGAAATTCTGGTAATGTGTTGTAACTTTCTATGTTGTGCTTCGGATAAATAATGCAATACCGCTCCCGCTGCACAAATTCCAACCTTATATTGTTCGATTCCAAAGCCGGCCAATGAGTTGGTTTTAAAATGCGTGGTTAGTTTTTCTTGAGCAGTGCTTAATTCAAATGCCCAATCTTCCATGAAAAAACAATGAAATTGTGTTCCAAATTGTTGTAAAAATAATTTTTTTTTAGGTTTTGGAACCAACACTTCACTGGGAGAAAAACTTTGAAGCAACTGCTCAACTTGCTCTGAAGAACCTTCAGCAACCCAAAAATCACCAGTTGATATATCTAAAAAAGAAACTCCCCATTTTTTATCAAAAAATACTGCAGCAAGGTAATTATGTTTTTTTTTATCTAATACATCATCATGTAAAGAAACTCCTGGAGTTATTAACTCTGTTACCCCCCTTTTTACAATGGTTTTTGTCATTTTAGGATCTTCCAGTTGATCACAGATAGCAACCCTACATCCTGCTTTAACAAGTTTGGGCAAATAGGTATTAAGCGAATGATGAGGAAAACCTGCAAGTTCAATCTCACTACTACTTCCAGCGCCCCTTTTTGTTAAAACAATTCCCAGTAAATTTGCAGTCTTAATTGCATCAGCACCAAAGGTTTCATAGAAATCACCAACACGAAACAACAACAAAGCATCAGGATATTTTGCCTTTATCTTGTTGTACTGTTTCATTAAAGGTGTTTCTTTTACTGTTTTACTCAAAATTTAAGGTTTATACGAATGTATTTAAAATTTGATTGTTTTTGAAAAACAAAGATGCAAATAGCTCTATAAAAATAAGAGATTGTATTTTTGTTTTTTCTAAAAAGTTATGCGCAAATTAAAAAACGAAGAACTTAAACGTAAAACAGTAGTAGATTTTAAAGAAGCTATAAAAACGCCACTGATTCTTATTTTAGATAATATCAGAAGTCTTAATAATATCGGCTCCGTATTTCGTTCCGCAGATGCATTTTTAGTTGAAAAAATATACCTCTGTGGTATTACTGCCATACCTCCCCATAGAGATATTCATAAAACAGCTCTGGGAGCAACTGATAATGTTTCATGGGAATATGTTGAGAATACTTTAGAGGTTGTTAAAAAACTCCAAGAAGAAGATGCTTCAGTATGGGCTATTGAACAAACTGAAAATGCTACTTTATTAAATTCTTTCAAACCAAAACCCAAAACAAAACATGCTTTTGTATTAGGAAACGAAGTACGGGGAGTTTCACAAGAAGTAGTAAGTGCCTGTGGTCAAGCACTCGAAATTCCTCAGTATGGAACTAAACATTCCTTAAATATTAGTGTAGCTACTGGTATAATCGTTTGGGATTATTTTACAAAAATTTAGCGCTATAAATTTTTCTTAGTAAATACTGAAATCCCTGCTCACTTTCTTTAAAATCATAAGTAGCAGCATCAATCTTTAAAATTAAAAAAGGTAATTCTGTTTCCAACATTTGTTTATATCCTATTTCAATTTTTTTAAGGTATGAATCTTCAATATTCTGCTCATAACTTCGCCCCCTTTTCTTTATTTGATTTTGCAAATAGGGAACTTCTGCTGATAAAAAAACTAAGATACTTGGAGACTTTTGTTTATTTACATATTTTAAAAATGATCGCTTATACTTTTTAAAAGTTTCAGAGTCTAAATTTTGTGCTGCAAAAACCAATGATTTATATAGCACATAATCTGCAACTGCTGGACCGGTATTCTGAGCCCAAAAGTTATCAACTTGTTTTAATCTATCATGCAGGAAAAAAGTCTCCACGTCCAATGCATATTTTTCAGGCTCATTATAAAAAAGTTTTAAATAAGGATTATCGTCATACCCTTCTAACATAATTGGAACCTGGTAACGATCACTTAATTTCTTCGCCAGGGTTGTCTTCCCTACGCCTATATTTCCTTCAATTGCAATAAAGGTAGAGGCTTCAAAAATTTCAGGAGTCCAAAATGATAATGGAAAAGGATTAGATAGTGCCTTATCAGGACTTTCATAAATCAAGGTTGATATTGATTTTTTTAATAGAGGATGCCTCCAACTTGGGGCGATCTGAGAAAGAGGAACTAAAACAAAATTACGTAAGTGAAGTCTAGGATGTGGGAGTGTCAACAAAGGGGAATTAATTATCAGGTCGTCAAAAGATAAAATATCTAAATCTATTATTCTTGCGGAATATCCTTCTTCAGAATTTCTAACTCGTCCTAATTTCTCTTCAACCCTTAGAAGTATTTTTAATAACTGTATAGGAGTCATAGTCGTCTCCAACTGAGCACAGGCGTTATAAAAAGAATTGCTCTCAAATCCCCAAGGAAGAGTTTCATAAATAGCTGAAATTACTAGTACTCTAATATCCTCAGCTTCTAGTGAAATTAATGCTTTTGTTAAGTTATCTAGACGATTGCCTAGATTACTCCCTAATGATATAAAAATATGTTTCTCAGCCATTTATTAGTCTGTTTCACAAAGCTACAAAACCCTATATTTGCAACACCAATAATTTTATTATGAATTTTATAAAAAGTTTTTTTGCATCAATTTTAGGTACTTTAACTGCATTAGGTATTTTCTTTGTTATGGTTTTGCTCATTATTTCAGGATTTGCAAGCCTTATGAATGCTCCTTCAGGAGGGGGATCAATTTCAGATAATAGTGTTTTAAAGCTAGATTTAAACGGTACCATTTTAGATCGTGCACCAACATTTGACGAATTACAACGTGTTTTAGGTCTGGAGGAAAGCACCTTGGGACTCCCAAATATAATTGCTGCTATTGATAAAGCTAGTAAACAAGAAAAAATTAAAGGTATAAGCTTGCGTGCGGATTTTATCTCTGCAGGCTGGGCGCAAACACGAAGCATCAGGAATGCTCTACTTCGCTTTAAAGAAAGTGGTAAATTTATCTACTCCTATGGAGATGTATACACTCAAAAGGGATATTATTTATCATCTGTGTCTGACTCTATTTATCTAAATCCATTAGGTGCTTTGGAATTTAAAGGATTAGCATCAGAAGTTCTTTATTACAAAAATTTTCAGGATGAATATGGTCTTAAAATGGAAGTAATTCGTCAAGGAAAATATAAAAGTGCGGTTGAACCATACTTAGAAAATGAAATGAGTCCTGCCAACCGATATCAGATAAAATCACTCTTAAAAGATATTTGGGAAACCTTAAAAATAGAAATTGCTGGTGCTAGAGAATTAGCTCCTGAAATATTAGATAAAATTATAGAAGATCAAAAAATAAATATTGCAGAAGATGCCTTAACAGAAAATCTTATTGACGGACTCATTTATAAAGACATTTTTGAGCAAAAAATAAAAACAAGAATGAATATTGCATTCGAGGATGATCTTAAAATTATCTCAATCGAAAAATTAAATAATAATGTTTCAACATACAAAGCTTCAATAAAAGATCGCATTGCAATAGTTTATGCAAGAGGACCCATTCTTTATGGAGAAGGCACTGAAAATATTATTGCTCAAGGTGTTTTTGTAGAGACACTTGAAACACTCGCTAAAGATGATTGGATTAAAGCAGTAGTACTTCGCATAGAATCACCTGGTGGAAGTGCTTTGACCTCTGAATTAATTTGGAGAGCTATTGAAAATTTAAAAGAAAAAAAACCATTTATTGTTTCTATGGGAAATGTTGCCGCATCAGGAGGTTATTATATTGCCGCAGGTGCTGATCAAATTTTTGCAGACCCCTTAACTATTACAGGTTCTATTGGAGTATTTGCTACACTTCCTAATGCGAATGGTTTGATGAAAAACTTAGGTATAAATGCACAAACAGTTGAAACGCATAAAAATGCATTAGGCTACAGTCCTTTCCAACCCCTTTCTAAAGCGTTTGAAAAACAAACTCTTTTAGGAATTGAAAATATATATACTATTTTCAAAAAACGGGTGATAGATGGAAGGGGATTAAGCCCTGAAGCCGTTGAGAATATCGCACAAGGTAGAGTGTGGAGTGGAAAACAAGCGGTAAAAAACGGACTAGTTGACTCCTTAGGTGGCTTAGACGATGCTGTTGAAGCGGCAGCAAAAGCAGCAAATTTAGAAGATTATAATAAAATGGAATATCCTATTTTTAAAGAAGATTTAGAGTCTATCCTTTCGAGTATTACTCCTTCTTTAAAACTAAAACCTTCTTTGATAGAATGGTTGCCTAAAAATTTAAAGCATTCCTTTGAAATAACTAAAACAGAAAATTCCTTACTTTCAATAAAAGCACTTATTCCTTTTGAATTAAGTATAAAATGACCAAACAAAAAAAAGCTTTTGCTCAAAGATTATACCTCTATTTAGCAAGTTTATTTATCACCTCGCTGGTTGTGTCAAATATTATTTTTCAGAAGTTTTTTTACTGGAAACCGTTTGAATTATCCATTTTTGGAAATGAACTATTTGAGCTCTCGGTGGGTATTCTCCCTTATCCAATCACCTTTTTAATTACAGATTTAATTTCGGAGATTTATGGTAAAAAGAAAGCTAATCAAGTTGTAATTGCAGGTATTTTTGCTTCGGTATTTTCTATGGGAATTGTTCTTATTGCTGATTTTGTTCCTGCATTAGATAATTCACCAATAAATGATACCATTTTTAGCCAAGTATTTGCTCTTTCACCCATTGCAGTGCTAGCATCAATGTTAGCTTATTTAATTGCTCAATTTGTGGATATTAGGGTTTATCATTTTTGGAAAAACAAAACAGAAGGAAGAATGCTTTGGTTAAGGAATAACTTTTCTACGTTTAGTTCCCAATTTATCGATACGTTTCTTGTAATTAGTCTGTTGTCTCTCTTTGGGATATTAGATTGGAAATTATTTTGGGGCCTTGTTCTTTCAGGATTTTTATTTAAAATCTTAGTAGCTTTATTTGATACTCCCTTTCTGTATCTTTTTGTAGGAATATTTAGGAAAACTTTCAATTTGAAACCTAATCAAGAAATTGAAATATAAAAAGTCATGAACCAAGAAACTGAAGGAGTACGTATTAATAAATACCTAAGTGAAATTGGACATTGTTCTCGAAGAGCTGCAGATAAATTAATTGAAGAAAATCGTATAAAAGTTAATGGACAAACCGTTATAATGGGGCAAAAAGTAACAGCCCAAGACCGTATTGAAGTTGATGATATTCTAGTAGAAGATCTCCTAGAGCGCAAAATATATATTGCCTTTAATAAACCTGTAGGTATTGTTTGTACTACAGATACTAGGGTAGAAAAAGATAATATCATTGATTATATCAATTACCCTTCACGTATTTTCCCTATTGGCCGATTAGATAAACCCAGCGAAGGCTTAATTTTACTTACCAATGACGGTGACATTGTCAATAAAATTCTAAGGGCCAGAAATAATCATGAAAAAGAATATTTAGTAACTGTAAACAGACCTGTGACAGAAGAGTTTATTAATGAAATGGCAAATGGTATTCCCATTTTAGATACTATAACACGTAAATGTTTAGTGGAACAAATTCATAAAAAAGAATTTAGAATTACCCTAACTCAAGGACTAAACCGTCAAATTAGACGAATGTGTGAATATCTAGACTACCGTGTTGTTAAGCTTCGAAGAGTTCGTATAATGAATATTAAACTTGATGTAGGTGTCGGAAAATACCGAGACGTTACAAAAAAAGAGTTTGACGAATTACAAAATTTAATAGCTGAATCTGATAAGCATATTGACTAAGAAATTGTCAGCTTTACACGCTGCCCTTCATTTGAACGAACATTAAAAACAGTTTGATCTTCAAAGAGTAAATACTGTCCCTTAACGCCAATTAATTTTCCTTCAAATAAAGGAATTTTAGTAAGATTCAAACTATTTACTTTTTCAGGATACTGTAAAACGGGAAATATCAATGATTCTATTGTAACTTCTGAAGCTAAATAAGGTTTTAAATCACTTGGAAGTAACGTAATTGCTTTGTTTCTCTCGACTTCCCATTCTATTGGTTCTGCTTTGTGTTGTAACATTTTACGCCAATTAGTTTTATCAGAAAAATGAGCTTTTAATGCTACCTCTCCAACTCCTGCTAAATATCGATTTGGTACCTCAAGTAAAACCATAGCTTCATGTGCTCCTTGATCAATCCAACGAGTTGGTAATTGACTTTTTCGTGTAACTCCCACTTTTAGATGACTGCTTAAGGCCAAATAAATAATATGAGGTTGCAACTGCATTTTTTTTTCATAAACTAAATCTCGATCGACCTCTCCTAAATGTGCTTTGCTTAATTCTGGACGCATAATCCAATCTCCAGTTGCTGGGCTATCAAAAAAACAAGATTTACAAAAGCCTTGTCTAAATATTGGGAAACTTTGTTTACAATTTAAACATTGTGATCCTGTCTGCTGGATTTGAATGGTTTTTCCTAGACACTGATTCATATGAAGAAAACCTTCTTCCATATCCAAAAAATAGTTTATTGGATCTTCCTTCTCAGTTCTCATTTTTTTTAAAGTACCTTCAAACATTTACTCCCTTGGAATTAATTACTTTTACACATCTAAGATAAGGATATTTTTATGCCAATACCTCTTTTCAATTCAATAGCCTCTTGGATATTAAAAAAGAGAATTCATCAAATAGAACTCTTTATTAAATATCCAAATGAAGTTCAAGAAGAATTATTATTTCAATTACTAAATAAGGCCCAATCCACAGAAACAGGAATACTTTATGGATTTGATACTATTAAAAATTACGACACCTTTAAAGCAAAAGTCCCTTTAAGTGATTATACATCAATAGAGGATCAAATAGAAAAGTGTCGAAAAGGTAGACAAAATATTTTTTGGCCAACACCCATTAAATGGTTTGCAAAATCTAGCGGCACTACTAATTCAAAAAGTAAATTTATACCGGTTAGTACTGAAGCTCTAGAAGACTGTCATTATAAGGCTGGGAAAGATATGCTTGCACTCTATTTCATCAACAATGAAAATTCTCAACTATTGACAGGAAAGTCTTTGCGCTTAGGAGGAAGTAGTGAGCTTTATAATGATCACAATAGTTCTTTTGGTGATCTTTCTGCCATTATAATTCAAAACCTTCCACTATGGGCTGAGTTAAGCAGTACACCTAGTAACAAAACCTCGTTAATTGCTGAATGGGAAACTAAAATGAAGACAATAGTAGAAGAAACAATTCCAGAAAATGTAACCAGTCTAGCGGGGGTTCCTTCATGGATGTTAGTATTACTTCAAAATATATTAAAAGCAACAGGTAAAAAAAACATTAAAGAAGTATGGCCAAATGCAGAAGTTTATTTTCATGGAGGCGTAAGTTTTATTCCTTACCGAGAACTGTATGAAAATTTATTTCCGCACAAAGACTTTCAGTTTTATGAAATCTATAATGCCTCAGAAGGTTTTTTTGGAATTCAAGATAAAAATGATTCAAACGAATTATTACTCATGTTAGATTATGGTATTTTTTATGAGTTTATTCCGTTTGATAATTCAGATAAATCATCAGAAGTCATTCCGCTTTCTAAAGTAGTATTAAACGTAAATTATGCGGTTATAATAACAACAAACGCTGGATTATGGCGCTATCAAATTGGAGACACCGTTCAATTTACCTGTTTAACACCTTATAGATTTCAAGTTACCGGTCGGACAAAACATCACATCAATGTATTTGGCGAAGAACTTATTATAGATAATACTGAAAAGGCATTGGCAAAGATCTGTGCAAAAACTAAAAGTCTGGTTTCTGACTATACTGTAGCTCCAATTTTCATGAAAGAAGAAAAACAAGGAGCCCATGAATGGATTATAGAATTCGATAAAATACCTGAAAGCATTTCAATATTTACAGACCTTCTTGACCGAGCCTTACAAGACGAAAATTCTGACTACGAAGCTAAACGGTATAAAAATATGACTCTTCATAAACCTAAGATAAACATTGCTAGAAAAGGACTTTTTTACAAATGGCTTTCAAAAAATAAAAAATTAGGTGGGCAACACAAAGTACCGCGTTTATCTAATTCTAGAGATTTTCTTAATGAGCTACTAAAAATGAATAGCTAAGAAACTATCTTAAGCTCAGGCAACTCAATTACCGATAATTTAGCCTCAGCATATTGCTTGGAAACTTTCAATGACTTGACATCAGATTGAGGCAACTCAAACATTGCGTCATTTAAAATTGCCTCACATAAAGACCTAAGTCCTCTTGCTCCTAATTTATATTCTAGGGCTTTTTTAACAATAAAATCTAAAGCACCAGCAGTAAATTGTAAATCAATATTATCCATTTTAAAAAGATGTTCATATTGCTTAACCAAGGCATTTTTTGGACTTGTTAAAATTTCACGCAAGGTTTTTTTATCCAAAGGATTCATGTAGGTGAGCACAGGAAGCCTTCCTATGATTTCAGGAATTAACCCAAAAGAACGGATGTCACGCGGGGTAATATATTGTAACATATTTTCTTTATTGACGTTACGTTGTGCCAAAGCTGTTTTGTAACCAATGGCTTGAAGGTTAAGTCGCTTGCTTATATGTTTTTCTATTCCATCAAAAGCACCTCCAGCAATGAATAATATGTTTGATGTATCCACTTCTGTAAATTTCTGATCAGGATGTTTTCTTCCTCCTTTTGGCGGAACATTAACAACTGTCCCTTCCAAAAGCTTTAATAAAGCCTGTTGTACTCCTTCACCTGAAACATCTCTAGTTATGGATGGATTATCACTTTTTCTTGCAATTTTATCTATTTCATCTATAAAAACAATTCCTTTTTGTGCACGGTCAACATCGTAATCAGCCGCCTGAAGAAGCCTTGATAGAATACTTTCTACATCTTCTCCTACATAACCAGCTTCGGTTAAAACGGTTGCATCAACGATTGCCAATGGCACATTTAGCATTCGAGCAATGGTTTGAGCCAAAAGTGTTTTACCAGTTCCTGTGGGGCCCACAATTATCACATTACTTTTTTGAATTTCTACCTCATTATCTTCCTTAAATGAATTTTGAAGAAGTCTTTTGTAGTGATTGTATACAGCTACAGAAAGTACCTTTTTTGAAGATTCTTGGCCTATAACATACGTGTCTAAAAAAGATTTAATTTCTTTAGGTGGCTTTAGTTCTATACTAGCTTCTTTCGTTTCAGAGGACACGTCTTCTTCTTGCACAATACCATGTGCTTGCACTATACAACGGTCACAAATATGAGCATCTAATCCAGCAATAAGAAGTTGAGTCTCAGGTTTGGGCCTTCCACAAAAAGAACAATTTAAATCAGACTTACTCATGGTAATTAGATATTATTTTGGGCTGGATTGAAGAACTTCATCTACCATTCCATATACTTTTGCTTCTTCAGCTTTCATCCAGTAATCTCGATCACTGTCATGGGTTACTTTTTTCATGTTTTGACCTGAATGCTTAGAAATGATTTGATATAATTCATCTTTTAACTTTAAAATTTCGCGTGTGGTAATTTCAATGTCAGATGCTTGTCCTTGTGCGCCACCTAATGGTTGATGAATCATTACACGAGCATGAGGCAATGCAGAACGTTTTCCCTCATGTCCAGCACACAAAAGGACAGCCCCCATAGAAGCAGCAATTCCAGTACAAATAGTAGCTACATTAGGACTTATAAATTGCATAGTATCATAAATACCCAAACCGGCATAAACACTTCCTCCTGGTGAATTTATATACATTTGAATATCACGATTGGCATCTGTACTTTGTAAGAACAATAATTGCGCTTGAATAATATTTGCAACATTATCATCAATGCCAGTTCCTAAAAACATGATACGATCCATCATCAAACGCGAAAAAACATCCATTTGAGCGACATTCATTTGACGTTCTTCAATGATATATGGAGTCATACTGCTTACTATTTTATCATAATACATTGAATTGATACCATGATGTTTCGTTGCATATTTTTTAAATTCTTTTCCGTAATTCATGTTTTTTATTTTTATTAAAAATAATGAAAATATTAAGCTTTTCCATATGCTTCTTTCACAAAGGAATCAAAGCCAATTTTTTTATGTTTTAAAGGAGCATTTTCCTTAAAAAATTTGAGCATTTTGTTACTCATTAACTGTTCTGAAATTTTTCGAGTTTCATCTTGATTTTTAAGAAGGTTGGAAACAATTCCTTCTATTTGTTCAGGATCAGGTTGCTGTCCATATTGCATCATTTGATTTTTAACCAATGATGCCGCAAACTCTTTTAATTCATCAAAAGTCATGTCGAGCTTATGTTGTTCGATAATTTTTCCCTCAATTAATTGATATCGTATACCTTTTTCTGATTTATTAAATTCTTCGATAGCTGCTTCAGGACTCAAAGGTTCTTTACCTGCAGTTTGCATCCATCTTTTTAGAAAGTCTGAAGGCAGTTTGAATTTTGTCTTTTGAACTAAATACTCAGTAATATCATTTAATAATTTCTGATCAGCCTGAGGCTCAAATTGTTTCTGAAGTCCTTCTTTAATTTTTTCTTTAAGTTCTTTTTCAGAGGTTACTGTTCCTGGTGTATATAATTTATCAAATAGATCTTTATTTAATTCTGCAGGAATTCGCTCATTAATTTCTTTAATTTCTATAATAAATTGTTCACCTTTTAGTAATTCTATCTTTACATCATCAATAGATAACAATCTTTTTGCCGTATCATTATCTTTAAAAAAATCCTTGGCAGGAAGAGTCAGTATGTTTCCAATTGAAGCTGTTTTTAGAGCACTAATAGATTTTTTCCCTCTTAAATCCTCAAAGGTAAAGGAAATTAGGTTTTCTAATTCTGTAGCATCATTTCTAAACTGAGCATTAATCTCAAAACCTTTTTCAGGATGTTTTTGAGAAACTAGTTTGCCGTATTGCTTTCGAACATAATCTAATTGTTCGGTTAACATTTTAGCATCTGGCTCAATTTCATAACTAATAACTTTTTTGAGAATTTCTAATTTAACATCAAAAGTAGGTGCAAGTCCTAATTCAAAATCAAAATCAAATGAATCTGAACTCCAATCAAGAGATTCTTCAGTAACCTTTGGAAGAGGATTACCAAGAAGATTTAACTTTTCTTCTTTTAAGTAAGCATCTAATTGTTCACGAAGTATTTTGTTAACTTCATCAGCTGTAACTGATTGTTGATATTGTTTTTTAATCATCCCCATAGGAACATGCCCTTTTCTAAAGCCAGGAATGTTTGCTTTTTTCTTATAATCAACTAAAACCGCAGCTACTTTTTCTTCAAAATCTTTGCGCTCTAATGAAATCGTTACGGTTGTGTTTAAATCGTCTAAATCAGTTCTGCTGATGTTCATTTTAAAATAAATTTTAGGGCGCAAAAATACACTTTTTTATTTCCTTCACCAAGTTTAAAATCCCTCCCGAATTGACTTTAGGCAGAAATCAAGTTTTAAAAAAAAGAAAAATTCGTTTTGGATGTTTTAAAAAACAGAAAATAAAGTATATTTGCACCCCGGAATTAATAATCAGAGGATCGGGAATCCTCATTAATTAATATGTTATGCCAGTAAAAATCAGACTTCAAAGACACGGAAAAAAAGGAAAACCTTTCTATTGGGTGGTTGCCGCAGATGCCCGTGCAAAAAGAGACGGACGTTATCTTGAAAAAATAGGTACTTACAATCCAAATACGAATCCAGCTACCGTTGACATCAATGAAGAAAGTGCTGTCAATTGGTTAGAAAAAGGAGCACAACCAACTGATACTGCCCGTACTATTATGTCTTATAAAGGTATTATGTTAAAACACCATCTTAATGGAGGAGTTCGAAAAGGAGCTCTTACACAAGAAGAAGCAGATAAAAAATTAGCTGTGTGGTTAAAAGAAAAAGATGCTAAGATTCTGGCAAAAAAAGAAGGCTTAACAAAAGAAGAGGCTGACGCTAAAGCAAAACGTTTAGCTGCAGAAAAAGCAGTAAGCGATAAAAGATTAGCAGACGCTGCTGCTGCTGAGGCAGAGGCAACTCTATCTGAACAAGCGGCGGTGGCTGAAGAAGCAGCTCCAGTTGAAGAAGCAGCTCCAGTTGAAGAAGCAGCTCCAGTTGAAGAAGCAGCTCCAGTTGAAGAAGTAGCTCCTGAAGCTTCTAAAGACGAAGCTGAAGAAGAAGAAAAAGAATAATCTTTTTTCCTTTTCAACGATGAATAAAGAAGATTGTTTTTATTTAGGTACAATCGTTGGAAAATATAGCTTTAAAGGAGAACTACTTGTCAAAATTGACAGTGATACCCCGGAAAATTACCTCACATTAGAATCAATTTTTGTGGATTTACCCACCGGACTAGTTCCCTTTTTTATTACAAAATGTCAACTTCACAAATCTTCTTTATTGAGAATAGATTTTGAAGAAGTAAAAGAAGAATCAGTTGCGAACATGCTACTGAAAAAAAAATTATATCTCCCTTTAACACTTTTACCACCTTTAAAAGGAAATAAGTTTTACTATCACGAAGTCATTGGTTTTTCAATCATTGAAAATGCTGAAATCCTAGGAATTATATTTACAATACATGACAAAGGATCTCAAGCTTTATTTGAAATAAAACGAAAGCAAGGAACCGCTTTAATTCCTATACACGACGACTTTATAGTCGATGTTAATCGCATCAATAAAACTATTACCGTTACTTTACCCGAAGGGCTGATAGACCTCTAGCTTATTTCTTAGAAGTAAAGAACAAAACCGAATGAAGGTAGTGGAGTGTTATTCCCTTCATTTGTTGAAACGGGCACTAAACTTCTTGGGAGTATAATTCCTCCTTTTGAATTTCTATTAAGTCCATATTCTTCGGGAGTGGGATTGGGTTGAGCTAGAAAGTTTTGTACTTCAAAATAAAGATTAAATGATAGATTTTCAAAATTCCATTTTTTATCAAAACGAATATCTGCTTGACTGAACGAATTTAAGGTTACTTCGCCTAAACGATCATAATCTAAGATAATTTCAGGATATGAATCTATAGTCGCTTCTAAATTAGTAGGGACGTATGGATTTTTTCCCGCATACCTCCAACGAGCACTAACTTCCCAACTACGTTTCAACTTATAACCTCCTGAGAAAGAGATTAAGTGACGACTATCCCAAACTGAAGGTCTAGTGACCCTATCAATTCCAGTAAACTCACTAAAAAAATAAGTGTACGCAAACACACCATAAAAGTTGTTTGATAATTTTTGTTGAAATAATAATTCAACTCCTTTGCTTTGTCCAGTTCCTTCAGATAAAATTTCTTCATTCCCTAAAACTTCAAAACCACCTCCTTTATTTGCTAGAGATACCCCATCAATTACTGAAATTGGATAGTTAGCGTAATTCTTTAAAAATCCTTCTATTGTAACTCTTGAAATTGGTGTTAAATTATACTCTAAACCTGCAACATAATGATCACTTTGGATGTAAGAAGCATCTTTATTTGCAAATAAGGAACGTGCATCTTGAAAACCTAACATTGTATAGGTCGGTATTTTAAAATAACGACCAACAGAGGCATTTAATTTCCACTGTTGATTTTCAGAAAGAGAATAGGAAAGAGCTGCTCTTGGTGAAATATTATTTAATAAATTAGAGCCTTGTGAAAAGCTATCAGCATCGGTTCTAAGACCAAACGAAAGATTCATTCTGTCATTGAATAATTTTCGTGAACCTTTCACAAAAAAACCATATTTGGCAAAATTTAGTGACGTATTATAAGAAATATCGTAATAATTAAATACTGTATTATTTTTATAACTAGACTTTTGAAGATTAAATCCTGCAGCCCATTTCCACTGGTTTATAAAATGGGTTGTTTGGTACCTTAATTTAGTTTCCCACTCATAAGAATCATTTTGAAAAATAGTTCCTGTTTTGGTAGTATTGTCTTCATACCTGGAAAAAACATTTTCCAGACGATTAGTGCTTAAAGCAGTTGTCATAAATCCTTTTCCACTTTTGTAATTTCGCTTCCATGAAAGTCCAACTGTAGTACTTCGTTGGTCAATAATAGGTACTTGGTCTAAAGTAGCCTGTTGCTCTTCATCAAAAGCATCTGGTGCCTTAACAGAAAAGTCGTCAATAGCACCAATTCCAATAAATGTTAGTGTATTATAAGCATCTATTTCATGTTTAATTTTCCATTGATAATCCCAATAATCTGGACGAATAGGAAGCCCTATTAATTCAAATAGGAATTGAAGATAACTCCTTCTTAAAGAGAATAGAAAAGTAGTTTTTGCGGGACTCTCTTTATCTTTTCTAAATAAAGGCCCTTCCAAAGTAAGAGCAGCTTCGCTTGCACCAAAACGAAAATTACCACCAAATTCATTTGGATTTCCTTCCCTTTGTTCAAATGCCAAAACACCAGATAATGGATTGTCATATTCAGCACCAAAAGCAGAACTTGATAGGGTAACATCACGCACAAATGAAACATTAATCATTCCAACTGGACCCCCAGCGCTTCCTTGAGTACTAAAATGATTAATGTTTGGGATTTCAATTCCATCAAGATAATAGACGGTTTCATTTGGTGCTCCTCCACGGATGATAATATCATTTCTAAAACCACCTATAGAAGGAGAAATTCCGGGCATACTCTGTACAACCTTAGTAATATCATTGTTTCCTCCAGGATAGGTTTCAATTTCAACAGCAGAAAAAGTTTGAGTAGATAAAGGAGTATCACGTGAGGTTCGAAAAGGACTTCTCACAATGACAACCTCATCCAGACTTTCTGATGCTATTTCTAATTCGAACAACAACGGTATATTTCCTACTGATTTTACAATTACATTGGAGAGTATCTGTGTTTCAAAACCTAAATAACTCGCAAAAACATTATATGAATTTGATGGAATTTCATCTATCACAAAATAACCTTTTTCATCAGTTACAACACCATATGAAGTGTCTTCCAAGAGAATAGTAGCACCCACCAGAGGTTGTTGGGTTTGAACATCTATTATACGTCCATTTAAACTTCCATAATTTTGAGCAATTACCAGAGAGGTAGACAAAAAGAGAAAATAGGAGAAAAAAAATTTCATAAAATGGTGTGATAAATTAAGTGGCAAATAATTTGTTTATTTTTCTTCAAATTTAATTAAACATTTTAAATTAGCCTTATGAAAAACAGAAGATCATTTTTAAAAACAGCCTGTAAACCATTAGTTCTCGCTGCACTTAGTATTCCTGTTTTAGAAGCTTGCTCTTCAGAGGAAACACCTAATAATCCCATAATTGGAAGTTCTAGTAACGAAACTCCAACAGAACCTTTAGTTATTAATATTTCGGATGGAAATTTTGCTGATTTATTAAGCGTTGGAGGATGGATTAATTATACAGCAAAAAATATTCTTTTAATTAGAATTAGTGAAGCAGAAGTTCGTGCTTTTGATAACAGTTGTCCGCACCAAGGAAATCGAGACCGCTGGTCATTAAATGGAGCAAAGTTTGAATGTGGCTATCATAACAATTCATATTCAACAGAATGCAGTGGTTCATTAACATGCTATACAACCACCCTCGAAGATACTATCCTCACTGTAACCTTTTAATTTTTTTTCTTTTTGGATTTACGCTCTACTTTTCGTTGAGCTTTTTGGAGAGATTTTTTTTTCTTTTCATATTCAATCTTTCTAATCTCCTCCTGCTTCAGGTCATATTCTTCGCGAAGCTCTAACAAATCTGTATCTGTCATCTTATCCTGATCATTTGCTTGAATTGACATATCATCAGCTGTGAAATTTGCTTGAATTGTTTGTTTACGCATTATTTCTCTAGCAGCTTTTAGATTATAATACAAACCTTGATCAATCATTTTATTAGCTAAGTAATGTTCTTTTTTCTTTTTATCCCATCTAATAAACATAAAACCTCCGGTAACAGAATCTAGCTTTACTCTATAAACATGTGCATAGTTAGGAAGGGTTTGATATATAGTTATTTTCTCAGGAACATATCCGCCAGCGTAAAGTAATTCCTGCACAAAAGCATATTGTGTTTCTTGTGATGGATCATCATAGAAACCTTCAATATCTTGAGCAATAATTGGTGTTATTACTAAAAATGACACGACTAAACAAAAGAAACGTTTATAGCACATAGTAAACTAAGTTACATAAAAGATTAAACCATAATAATTTTAATAAGAACTTCTTTCAAAAAATAAAATAAACTATCACAGTCATAAATAATCCATTAAAAAGAAATATTGGCTTTTTAAGGTTATACTTGAATGTGTTAATATGAAAAGATAAATTGAAGTTGAAAATTTCGCCCAATGTCATCTGCATAGAATCGCATTCTATTTAGATAATCTCGATATTTTGTTTGGGTCATATTATTGACAATAAAACTAATGCTAGATGTCGATTGCTTAATTAAATTAAAATATATTGAAAAATTAAAGTCAATACTTTGATAAGAGCTTGGTGGGGTACTTATATCGACTAGCTCTTCAATAATTAATCCATCGTTCAAAGTATTTACAGTGAAATTCATTTCAGGAAAACGATTTTGAAAAGTAACAAAATGATTAACTAATTCAAAATCAAACTGTTTTTTAGGAGAAGTATACTTTAGAATTTGAGAACTATTAAATGGGGGAATACTTATTAAAGGTTGGCTATTAATTAAATCTTGAGCGTAGGTGTATGATGCATCAATATCAAAAGAGAGTTGTTCTGAAAAAGCAAAATCAATACCTGCATCAACTCCCCAAAAAGAAGCATTTGTAGTATCATATTGCCAAACTGGAAAAGCACCACGAATCGTTTGTTCAATTCCTGTAGGACCAATAAAAATATAGTTGCTTATTTTAGAAACATATGGCTCAAGAGTACCTTTGAAACGACCTTTATGTTTTGAAAAATTTAAAAGAATTTTATTAGATATTTCTTTTTTCAAAGACAAACTTCCAAACTCCAACGTAGCGAGTGAATGATGAAGACCATCACTAAATAATTCAGAGGCATTTGGAGAACGTTGCGATAAAACATAGGTAAGGTTAGTACTAAATTGTTCACCAAGAATAACCGAAATTCCAGTTTGAGCTGCTAGTGTTAGAAAATTTAACTTGGGGTTAACTAAAAGTTTATTTCCAAACTGCTGTACCTCAAAATCAGGAAAAAGACCAGCATAATTCCTTTCTTCCCAGTCAGAAACATCATAAAACTTTTGTACATCCCATGTATTTTGATCTATGCGAATTCCCCAGTCCCAACTGAAAGAATTCGAGGGGCTATAAGCTCCAACAAAATAACTGCCCATTTGATATTTTAGATAATCGGGAATAAGTCTTTTAACTCCGGTATTTGGATTAGAATAATTGTCTTGAATAATACCATTCACTCCCCATTCATAATCCAATGAAAATATTGTATTCCATTTTAAATTCACAAGGAGGTTATGTGTCTGAAGCTTTAAATCAATTGCTGGAATTGAAGCAGGAATTCCTCTTCTAACATCAAACTCTTTCCGATTATTTGCTTGGTAATTATAATCAAATTGCCATTTTACTTTATTTGATATTTGATTAAAATAAGTGAAATGAAAATTTTGATGAACTCCCTCTTGTTTGGGCGAATTAATTAAATATGTAAATGGATCAATTCTTAAAGGAATATCATTTTTTAATGCTCTTAGTAAGTCTTGAATATTACCAATATGTGCACCTCTTAATATACCTATTTCATTTTGAAAGCGAGAATAGTTAACCTCCCAGCCACTCAAAATTTTACTCCTACCCAGCTTCATAGAAATATTCATTTGTTTTACACCCGTATTTGAGAGAATATATTCCGGTGCTTGTAAATCCCCAAACTGCTTCCCTGAAAACTGACTTGAAAGATAATAACCGTCAGAAGTTGTTTTCATTAATTTTGTTGAAACAGAACCTCCACGACCATTTTCAGAAGCATTTATAATCGTTTGACCAAAAAGGCTATCTTTTAAAATTAATTTAGAAGGGGAAAGAACAATAGTCCCTCCAGGGGTATCGCCTCCGTATTTTAAGGCAGAAGCACCTTTTACTAATTGAATGTTTTCAAAGCCGTTTAAATCAATTGTTGGCGCATGATCTGCCCCCCACTCTTGATCTTGTAAACGAATCCCATTAGCAACAATGCCAACACGACTCCCATACATTCCATGAATCATAGGCTTTGCTACTGAGTTCCCTGTTTTTAAAGTAGATACACCTGCTAGAGTATTTAAAGCGTCGGCGAGGCTTTGACTACTATATTTATTAATTTGATCTGAATTTAATCGAGATTCTTTAGCACTACCCTTTAATGATTTAACAACATTGTCTGAAATAATAATTTCCTCTAGCTCATTAATATGATGCTCTAATGTAAAATTAAGTGTTGTATTCTCACTCACAATTACCTCTCGTTGGACAGAATTACAATTTGAATGTTCAACCACAAAAATTAGTTTACCAGGACAAATTTGGTTAAAAAAATACAAACCGTCCTCTGCTGTTTGAGTAAGAGTATCTGAACCATTAATACTAACTACAGCACCAAAAATGGGTGAAGAATCATGAAGGTCTTTTATAATTCCACTTATTTTTATATTACAGTTTTGTGCTTCTATTGAATTTAAACATAATAAAAAAATAAGCGGAAAAATAAAAAACTTTAAAAGCATTTACTATTCTATATTGATCGGAAAGTCAACAGTAACGTCAGTCTCTCCAGCAAATCCATCTCGAGTTGAACTACTTTTAGTAACAGGCTCATGAATTAGATAAACTCTAACTGTTCCTGATCCAGCTTCTGAAGTATTCCAAAGTGAATTAACATACAGTGGATTTTGATTACTGTCTAAAGTGTCTGATGAACTTTGTCCCAAACTAATATTAAGTTGAGAAAATTGATAAAAAACCTGATGTTCATCTGCCTCTTCTTTTACTTCTTCAGTAATATCTTCAATATCGCTAGGATCACTTTCATCAAGAAAAATAATTTCTACTTCGTATTGAGTATTTGCAGCTAAAGAAATAATATCAGAATTATTAGACCCCTCTTGCCATCTAACTGTTTGATCAGTTATTCCAGGTGATTTAAAGGTAAGTTGAACTGTAGTAATTAATTCTTCCTCGTTAATCGGTTCTGGATCATCTTTCGAGCAAGAAATTATTAATAGTGAAAGTAATAAGTATAATGTTTTGTACTGAATATTTAAAGAAAATTTCATTTTTTAAGTTTTTGAATTAATAATTTTTAAATGGCAAGTTGTTAGACAATGTGTCTAGTTATTTGCTTTATTATAAAATACCTTCAAAAACTGGAGGGGCTCTAGATCTAAAAAGTTTAGAAGAAAATGAATGAAATATTGAATTATAAAAAGTGTTTTTATTTCGTTTTGTTAAAACATTTTTATTTTCATGATAATTAATAGTATTCTTAAAAAGAGGTAAAAAAAAATCATCTAAAACATCATTATGATCAAACGATGCATGAAAATGTGTTTTAGTGTGCTCACATAATTTTGAATTCGAATGATGTTTGTAACCATGATATGATTTCAGTCCTAAAGGAATTAGAAAAGAAAAAATCAATACTATAGAAAAGATCTTGAAATAAAATTTAAAAGGAGCCTTTTGTGAAATCAATCTACAATCTTTTTATTTGAATATTTTTATAGGAAATAACACCCGGATGGTCTTGAAGACATAGGTGTCCTTCTTTATACTTTCCAAAACCAGACATTTCTGAAAATTTACTTTTTGCTACTAAAGCATCCCATTCTGGCCCATGAAGTGGAAAACGATTAATCTCCATTCCGTTATGAATAACTGACCCTTTATTTTTTTCTTGATTTATAGTAATATGGTAGCTATTCCATTCTCCAGCTGGTTTTGCCATAACATGATCAGGCGCAAACATATCGTACAATGAACCTGTAGTACGGATTTGATTTTTTTTATCATCTCCGTATATTTCAGCATCAATAATTTGAATTTCTGGGCCTGTTAAATAGGGAGCATCAAATTCATTCCCTTCGAACACACCCCACATAAAGCCACTATTTGAATTGGGAGAAAGCTTCCACTCAAACTTAATTTCAAAACTTGTATAAGTCTCATCTGAAATCAAGCTTTTATTACCATTACCTTTTGCAATATCTGAATTATAAGTAAAGACACCATCATTTACTGACCAGCCTGTTTTTTGTCCAGCTTTATCTTGATACATATGCCATCCATCAAGACTATTGAAGGGACTCAAACTTACCCATTGTTGATCAGCTTTTTCGTTTTGGACAGATGTAGTTAATGTATTTTTTTTAGGATTGTTTTTACAACTAAATATCAATATAAATACAGTGAATAGTATTAAACGAAAATTACTTATCATCATTGAAAATTTGCTTAAAAGTACTAATTTATTTGAAACGAATCTTACAATATCATTTCAGGAACTTCAATCGGAATATAAAGTTTACCAGCTGTAGCTTCTTGAATCTGTTTAATGGCATTTTCTGGAATGCCACATAAGCCAAAACCACCTAACATTAAAGTCATTCCAGAGCTAATACCCGTATGGGCTTCATGAACAGAATTGACTTTTTTATTAATCATGATTTAATAAATTATACTCATTGCTTTAATGCCTTTAGTTTTGATATTAATTGTGGTACAACTTCAAAAGCATCTCCTACTATCCCGTAATCTGCTGCTTTAAAAAAGGGTGCTTCTGGATCATTATTAATTACCACTTTAACTTTAGAAGAATTGATTCCTGCTAAATGTTGAATAGCACCAGAAACACCAATAGCTATATATAAATTTGAAGCTACGGGTTTGCCAGTTTGACCAACGTGCTCACTATGAGGTCGCCACCCCATATCTGAAACTGGTTTAGAACATGCAGTAGCAGCTCCTAAAACCGTGGCTAAATCTTCAATTAAATGCCAATTTTCAGGACCCTTCAAGCCTCTTCCTCCTGAGACTACAATATCAGCATCTGCAATGGTAATTTCATCTGTTACCTTATCTACAGATACAACCTTTAATGAAGTGCTTGAAGTTTCATAAGAAGCTTCAACTACTTCCGCTAAACCTTCCTTTTCTTTTAGTCCATATGCATTTGAACAAAGACTAATCACGGAACACTCTTCATTGGTTGTACTTTCATTAAAAGCCTTATTTGTAAAACAAGATCGTTTTACGGTTAATGGATCATAAGAAATTGGCAAAGCAACTACATTTGAAAAATATGCTGCTCTTGATTTTACGGCTAATATTGGTCCTAAATAACGGCCATCTGAACTAGCACTAACTAGTATGATTTTTGCAGCTTCTTTTAATACTACATTTTGAATACTATTAGCATACCGTTCTACATTAAAAAAAATATCTTCTTTTGTATTAACATTATACACTTTATCAACACCATACAATTTAAGGGTCGAGGTGTCTTCTAGATTAAAGGTTACTGCAACTAAAGAATTTTGAGAAGCATCCGCTATGGCACGACCAAAAGATGCTATTTCTAAACCTGCTTTTTTAACAACTCCCTTTTGAGATTCTATATAAACAACTACTGACATAATTTTGTGTTTTAAAGTACTTTAGCTTCGTTCTGTAATAATTCTATTAAACCATCCACATCATTTGAATCAACTAGTTTTACGGGTCCTTTTTCTGGAGGTTTTTCAAAAACCTTAACTGATGTTGCTTGATTTAAAGTTATGGCTGATTCTACAGTCAGTGATTTTTGACGTGCCTGCATTATACCTCGCATGTTAGGTATAATTAGATCAGACTCTTCTACTAATCCTTTTTGAGCTCCTAAAACTATTGGAAAGGACGAGGTTAGTGTTTCTTTACCGCCATCAATTTCACGCTGTAAACTTACATTTGAATCCTCTACATCCATTTGAATGCAATTGGCAACATAAGGTAATGACAAGATTGTTGATATCATACCTCCTACCATTGCACCGTTATAATCTATTGACTCTCTTCCCGTAATAATGAGATCATACGTTTCTTTTTTACACAAAGCAGCAATTTGAGTAGCTACAAAAAAACCATCTAAAGGATGTGCATCAATTCGAATGGCTTGATCTGCTCCAATTGCCAGACATTTGCGTAAAATAGGCTCACAAGCAGTGTCACCAACAGTGACAACGGTTACTTTAGCTCCAGACTTTTGTTGAAGCCAGATTGCACGTGTTAAACCAAACTCATCATTTGGATTTATAATAAACTGAACACCATTTGTATCAAAAGCTTCATTTTGATCTTTGAAATTAATTTTTGAAGTGGTATCAGGGACATTGCTAATACAAACTAAAATATTCATTTGATAAGATTTAAATACGAAAATAATAAAAAAAGTGACACTGTGTCATTTTTATATTAAAATTATTCCTATTACCCAAATACAATGAATATTAAAGATACTGATTGATAATATTTTCAAACATCTCTTGTTTTCCGCTGATGCGTTTAGGAGCTGTATTTTCTAGTCCAATTTTACTTATTTCCTCCAAAGAAAGTGATCCCTTCTCAAATGATTTCCCTTGACCAGAATCAAAAGAAGCGTAACGTTCTTTTCTAAGGTCAGGATAAGGTGAATCTGTTAATATTTTCTCTGCAACTAGCAAGGCTCTAGCAAAGGTATCTGCCCCACCAATATGAGCATGAAAAATGTCTTCCACGTCAGTAGCGTTTCTTCTTAATTTAGCATCAAAATTTACACCTCCTCCCTGCAAGCCACCAGACTGAAGAAATACCAACATTGCTTCTGTTACCTCATAGAGATTTACTGGAAATTGATCAGTATCCCATCCGTTTTGATTGTCGCCTCTGTTTGCATCAATACTACCTAACATCCCTGCATTTGATGCTACTGTTAATTCATGCTCAAAAGAATGCTGTGCTAGAGTGGCGTGATTTACTTCAATATTCAGTTTAAAATCTTGATCTAGATTATGTTCTTTTAAAAATCCTATGGCAGTAGCTGCATCAAAATCATATTGGTGCTTCATAGGTTCCATTGGTTTTGGCTCAATAAAAAAGATTCCTTTAAAGCCCTGCCCACGCGCATAATCTCTTGCCATAGTTAACAGCTGTGCCATGTGATCTAGTTCACGTCCCATATCAGTGTTTAATAAAGACATATAACCCTCACGTCCACCCCAAAAAACATAATTTTCACCTTGTAATGCAATTGTACAATCTAGTGCCATTTTTATCTGAGCACCTGCCCTAGCCACCACATTAAAATCTGGATTAGTACCTGCTCCATTCATATAAGCAGGATTTGAAAAACAATTTGCTGTACCCCATAAAAGCTTTACACCTGAATCTTTTTTCTTTTGGGCAATGTATTCGGTTAGTTGCTGAAGGCGTATTTCATTTTCAGCCAAAGTTGGAGCTTCATCAACCAAATCTACATCATGAAAACAGAAATAATCAAAGCCCATTTTTGTGATAAATTCAAAAGCAGCATCTGCTTTATCCTTAGCTCTCTGAATTGGATCCTTAGACTGGTCCCATGCAAATTGTTGTGTTCCAGGACCAAAAGGGTCTCCACCTTGACCACAGAAACTATGCCAATAAGCTACTGCAAACTTAAAATGCTCACGCATCGGTTTTCCCATCACTAGCTGATCTGGATTATAATATTTAAATGCAAGGGGATTATCAGATGTTCTTCCTTCAAATGAAATCGCTCCAATTCCTTTGTAAAATTCTTTTTGGCCTAAATGTATCATGTTCAATTATTAATTTAAATTATTTAATGCTCTTGTTAATTCTTGTTTCCACTTATGATAGGCTTCGATATAAGCTTGTTTCTCTTTTACAGGCAACACCTCTGAAACAAAATCCATAGAGGCAACACTTTGGGAATAATCATTTATAGATTTATTTTCAATACCTGCAGCCCTTGCAGCTCCAATTGCTCCAGTAGTATTATATATTTCTATGGGCTTTCCAATTAGAGTTGCTACTGTTTGTGAGAATATATCGGAACGAAATAAATTATCATTACCTGCACGAACAACATCTAATGTCAAGGCGTCTTGCTGCATAATTTCCATTCCATAAGCAAATGAAAAAGCAATTCCCTCTAGTGCCGCACGGCATATATGTCCTCTTGTGTGAACATTTAAATTAAGATTACTTAAAAGAGCCCCTGGAGTTTTATTATACAGCATTCGCTCTACTCCATTTCCAAAAGGAAGATTTATATGATCCTCAGATCCTATGGCAATTGAAGAGGCCCATACATTCATTTCATGAAACGAACTTGCCCGAGTTAGTTTTTTAATCCAGCTGTATAAAATTCCTGCACCATTTATACAAAGTAAAGTACCTAGCACTGGAAGTTCTTTAGTGTAGTTTACGTGAGCAAAATGATTTACCCTATGGTACTCCTTAGAAGTATTTCTATCGGTAACAGCAAACAAGACACCTGAGGTACCACCTGTAGCAGCTACTTCTCCAGGCTTAAGAACATTTAGAGTCATTGCATTGTTTGGTTGGTCGCCTGCTCTATATCGTATTGGAATACCGATAGGTAAGCCTGTCTTCAAAGAAGCATTTTTAGTAACGGTTCCTTGATTCTCAAAATTCTCCACTAAAGGTGGTGTTAATAATGGATCAATGCCATAGTGATTTAATAGCCAATCAGCCACTTTTTTTTCTTTATAATCCCAAAGCATACCCTCTGAGAGTCCATTTATGGTAGTAGTAACTTCTCCTGTTAACTTTAATGCAATAAAATCACCAGGTAGCATAAAATGTGATACCTGAGCAAATAGTTCAGGTTCGTTCTCTTTTACCCACTTTAACTTGGAGGCTGTAAAATTTCCTGGAGCATTTAATAAATGTGTACCATACTTTTTTTCTCCTATCTCTTGAGCGGCATCATTCCCTATTTCTACTGCCCTACTATCACACCAAATGATTGATTTTCGAATGACTTTTTTAGCATGATTAACAAGCACTAAGCCATGCATTTGATAGGAGATTCCAATGGCTAAAATTTCTTTGCTCTGTATTTTATTTTCAAAAAGTATTTTTTTGGTGCCTTCACAAAGATGAATCCACCATAGCTCAGGATCTTGTTCCGCCCAGCCTGACTGGGCTGCGTAAATGGGCATTTCTTCTTTTGGATGGGTTAAAACGTCAATTTCATGGTTGGTTTTTGCATCAACCAGAGCAATTTTTACCGTTGAGCTACCAATATCGTACCCTAAATTATACATACTCTATTTTCTAATACTTTTTCAAAAATTACTATAAATGATAATCACACTAGCTAGTTGGTCTTAATAAATGAAAATATGATTTTTGTGATTAAATTAAGAATATTATTTTTTTACTCTAATTTTTATTTAAACAAAAAAGTAATAAGACAATTTATTATTGAAATATTCATAAATTTAAATAACTTTTTGATTTAAAGAAAATATTAATGGATGCAACTAAAAAGAATTTATCACGAAGATCATTTATTGGAACTTCAGCAAAACTAGCTGCTGGTTTATCTTTAGCAGGAGCAAAATTATGGGGCGCACCTGCTTATATACCTAATTTGTTATCACCAAATTTTACGATTAACGGTGTTCAACTTGGGGTTATTACCTATTCTTTTAGAGAAATGGAAAATCAATCTGCCGAAGCAATCCTTCAATATGTTTTGGCATGTGGCATCAATTCTATTGAACTTATGGGAGGAACTGCTGAATCTTTTAATGGCCGTCCTGAAAATAATATGGATCGCCGTAAATTTTATATGCTTTCAAGAAAAGCAAGAAAAGACAAACTTTCAAAAGATGAAAAAAAAGAATTAGCAGATTTAAAAAATCAGCAAGCATCTTATGATAAAGAAGTTGAGGTATGGAATAAAAATAGATCTTTAGATGGATTTTCTAAATTACGTAAAATGTATAATGATGCGGGAGTTCAAATTTATGCATTTAAACCAGACTACTTACTAACCAAAAGAAATTCAGATGCCAACATAGAGTATGCAATGAAAGCTGGAAAACTATTAGGAGCCTCACACGTTACACTTGAGTTGCCTAGAGATACTGAACATACATTAAAGCTTGGTAAGATGGCTGAAAAAAACGACATTCATGTTGCATATCATGGGCATGAACAACAAAATCCAACCTGGTGGGATTCGGCTCTTAGTCAGTCTCCAAACAATGCCATGAATATTGATTTAGGACATTATGTAGCTGCTGGAAACACTGCGCCACTTCAAATCCTTAAGGACAAGCACCAGCATATTTTAAGTATGCACGTTAAGGATCGTCAAAACCCTGAAAATGGAAAAAACAACATGTCTTTTGGAAAAGGAGACACTCCTATTGTAGAAGCACTTCAATTGATGCGGGATGAAAAATATACGTTTGCAGCTACCATAGAATATGAATATAAAACTCCTGAAAACTCTACTATTATTGATGAAGTAAAAAAATCGATAGCCTACTGCAAAGATGCTCTTGAATCATAAAAAATAAACTATTGAAACACCTAAGAAGTCTTCTTATATTAACTTTAATAAATATAAATGTGATTATGGCACAGGGCTATGAAACCCAATCATATGAGGTGATTAAAACTGTTGGTGAAGCAGAATTACGCTTTTATCCTTCAGTAATGATGGCCAAAACATCCGTAAATAGTGGATTTTCATCACTATTCAGATATATATCTGGAAACAATACCTCACAACAGAAAATCTCAATGACTACTCCTGTCCATATGGATAGAAATTCAAAAGAAGGGAGTATGGAATTTGTACTCCCAAAAAGTTTCACCAAAGAAAATACTCCAAAACCTGTAGCAGGAAATGTTAAAGTGTATGAGTCTGAAGCGAAATATTATGCTGCTTTTTCTTTTGGAGGTTATACAAATAGCAGAAAAGAACAATCCATCATAGAAAAAGGGAAACTCATTTTAAAAGAGTATGACATCTCTTTCTCTGATGCTCCAATTGTACTGGTGTATAATAGTCCTTATACTTTTTTTAATCGAAAAAATGAAGTTCTTTTTCCAATTGAAATACCAAAATAAATTACTTTTTGATCAATTAAAGCCAATTTTTTTTAAGCCTTTATGACTGACTTTAATAGCTTCTAAAGGTTCCATCGCAAAGGTTTCGTCTTGCTCTACAAAATAAGCTTGCATTCCAGACTGTTCTTTTTCATTTAAAATACGGCCAAAATCTATGATCCCGTTTCCAACAGGAGCAAACCTGCCTTGGGAATCCATATCTTTTACATGCCATAACTTAAAACGGCCAGGATATTTTTCAAAATATGCCAAGGGATCTGCTTTCGCTTTAGTAACCCAGTGAAGGTCCATTTGAAAATTCACATATTTAGGATCACAGTTTTCAAGAAGGTAGTCTATAACCACAAACCCACTAGCATCTTCAATAAATTCAAAATCATGATTATGATACAATAACTTTAAGTCTAATTCACGGGCTTGCTTCCCAAGTGTTGTTAAAATGGTAGCTAGATTTTCGACACCACCTTTCATATTCATACCATTATCATCATTAATAAATAATCCCATGGGGGGTACTGGTACTACAAAATATTCAAATCCAGCTGCTTTAACATCAGCCATCATAGAAGCTGCATTTTCAATAGAAACACTAGACTGATGAGTACTTAAAGGAATTAATTCTAATGAGGCTAAATGAGCTTTAAATTCTTTTGGCGAAAAACCATAAAACATTCCATCCTTGTAGCCTGCAGCCTCAATATAACTATAACCAGCATCTGAAACAGATTGAAGTGTTTTCTTTGGATTTTTTTCCATAGCATCCCTAACGGTATATAGAGCCAACCCTCCAAATTTATCTTGTGCGGTTACAAAATAAGAGGTTGAAATCAAAAAAGTTAACATTATAATTCTAACTACGTTTTTAAAGTTATGGTGTTCCATCAATTCTTTTTTAAATTATATTTAAATATAGATTTTTTTTAAAAAATTTAATATGAATAATTAATCAATTCGTTCTAAAGGTATAGACCCCTGAACTACTTTGATTTCCATTTAAGTCAATGGCTACTATCTTCCAATAATAAACAGTATTGTTTTCTACTTCCACCTCCAGTTGTGTTTCTTGTGCTTGATACGCAATCTCTTGGTTTAAGGTGGTTCCATCTGTGGTATCTAAATAAACTTCAAAACGGTTTAAGTCGTCATCTACGTCATCAGCGGTCCATCTCAGGATCACTAAATTATTAATATCAGGGGTAGTGTTCGCTCCAGAGCGAGGGGTGATTAACTCTGCTGGGAAAGGAGCGTAATTAACTACTGCATCTCCTGCGAGATAAAACTTCCACGGATCACTCACCGAAGGAGTAGTCCCTGTTTCTCCAATACTTCTTACCGACCAGGAATAAGGCTCTGCTTTAGAGAGCGCTATTGAAAGTTCATTGGTGTCACTTGAAAATAGTTGGGTGCTCTGAGTTAAAAGATTGGCTATTTCTAGCTCATAGGAAAGTGCACCAGTCGCAGTGCCCCAAACAAAGTTAACATTACTTTGCGTATCATTAATCGATACTCCATCCAAACAGGTTTCTTTATCTACAGGGGAGATCAGATTAGCAACTCCAGGGTCTGCAGGTAATTCTGTTTTTTGACAGTGCACCAGAAGAAGTACTAGTATAAAGCCCGTGAAGTGTTTATAGTTTTTCATCCTTATTCTTTTATCACTTGAAACGATTGATCGATGGTTTCTGATTTTATACTCAGAATATACCCTCCTTGTTTATAATCTCCTGTTTGAAGAGTGTAGTAACGAATACCTATGGGCAGGGTAATTGTTTTTTGATCGATAAGCTGTCCACTAGGGGTGTACACCTCTAGACCCAAAATACGATCTTCTCCACCCATGGTTAATATAAGTTCTTGATTAAAGGGATTAGGAGCATAGTTAACCTTATATGAGTTTAAATAACTGTTTTCAAAGAGTCCTTGACACTCTATTCCTGTGGAGATCGAAACACGATTTGTCCCTTTTGCTAGGGAGATGGTATAATTGCTTTTAGAGGTTTGTGTAGTAATCCCATTGTGGGTAATGTCATAACTATCCCCCCCACTAAGGCCAAAGGTGATGCTCTGATCTTGTTTATTAAACAAGGTAGTAACAAGCAGTGGGTCAGGTTCTGTAATGATCACCTCAAAGCAGCGCTCAAACTCACCTGAGGAGACTCCTTCAACAGTAATACATATCGAGTAAAGTCCCGCCGAAAGATTATCTAAACTCCAGGAGGAGGAAGAAAAACTATCACTTAGAGTTGTGGCTCCACTCACCGAAACATTATACGTAATGGAGGTGTCCAGCACATCTATGTTAATGGTATTGGTTCCCGCACATTTTTCTGTTTTTGATACTGTAAAATTACTGGCTGGAATGAAATAAATAAAACAGCCATTGAGATCTACGATCTCTCCCAGTATGGTATCTGGACAGATGTCAAAAGGATTCCACACCCCGTCATGATCAAAGTCATCGGACACATCGCCCTCTCCATCACCATCTAAATCAATTTGATCTGGATTAGATACTAGTGGACTGTTGTCAATCACGTCAGGTACTCCATCATTATCGGTATCATCAGTAGCCAGAGCTGGAGTGGATTGTAACTCTATAGCCGTTTTACTGTTCTCAGGAACCTGTAGATTCGTTTGAGTGACCACCACAGGGATTTGATCTGAACCATCTTCAGTATTAACATATTCTATTTCTACTTCATAAATATTATCTCCATTAGCATCCCCTGGATTATCAAAATCTGGTGGAGTGATAAACTCTAAGTAATCTTCATTCTCGTCTTCAACAGGATCTCCGTCTTTTTGATCTGTTTTAGAACGCGTTTTAATCGCAAACTTATCAGCATCGGCGCCTCCACTAATTTTTTTCTTAATCTTCCATTTTCCAACGTTTTTATTGTGGGGATTAAAATAACGATGATGTGTTGATTTAAACATACCAGAGGTTTTGCTTCTAAAAATACTTAACCAAAAGTTTCTTCTGGTTCTAGGATTTGGTATATCAATAATCGTTACTACGCCGTTTTCTATGGTGAGTAACTCTTCCCCCTGAGCGAAAATTGAAAAGGAATGGGATTCATCTGTTTCGTAATCTAATTTCTTTACTGAATAAATCTCACTTCCCACCAGTTCAAAGAAACCATCCCCTTGTAAGGTTACATTAACCGCTCCACCTAATGGATCTTTAACATCTATTGAGCCTGCAAGAGATCCAACACTAGCGTCTTCTTTTAAATCAAAAGTTGTTATCATAACTACAGGAGGCTCAGGAGCATCTTCAATCACGATTACAATCGAAGCTTTCACCTCATTCTCTCCATCACTTACAATAAAGCTTAAGGGTTGGTTATTAAATGAAGAATCAAAGTCAAGAGAAAGTCCATTAACCACAACAATACTCCCATCAGGGTTTATCGCTAAGACACCTTGGAATAGGGTATCATTCATGGTAAAGATCAAGGCCTCTCCTTGTTCATCTGTTGCTACAATTTTTCCCACAACTCCTCCGTTATCAGGAAGTTTTAAGAATCTAATCTGTGTGGTTGCTATAATTGGAATGGGATTGTCTGTATCACAGAGATCTCCTATACCATCATTATCTTTATCCCCCTGGTCTGGGTTGGCTATATCAATACAGTTATCCAAAGTATCTAAAATACCATCTCCATCACTATCGCGCTGAGAAGCGCCACATCCTTTTTCATCTACTACCGTTAGTATTTGCTGACCAAAGGTTGGTGTTCCTTTTATATTATTGAGTTCGAATTCAGGAGTGTCTGAACATTCATCAAGATCATCAAAAACACCATCATCATCACTATCGATTTGATTCAGTGAACAACCTTTTTCATCTACCTTAAGACCTTGTTGTGTTCCTGGGCACTCATCTAAAAGATCAGCCACGCCATCTCCATCTTGATCTCCATTGAGAAGTACTTTTACACTCTGGGTAGCAGTAACATTATTTACACTAAAATTAAATAATATGCTTTTTGAAGCTTGATTTAAGCGCTCTGGAGTATACTGTCCACTATAAGTTCCATCTACATTATCAGTGATTGTAATATCAATAGCATCACTGAAAATCTTAATCTGAGCTCCCCCCTTAGTGAAGTTTTGTCCTAAACTATCCTTAGCCTGAACCGTAAATAAGATAGGAATCACTCCATCAGGAATTAATGGGTTTGGAGCGGCAGCAATCGTAGATTTTTCTATAGAAATAGGTCCTGAAATAGGAGCAAATAATGTAAACGTATTGCTGGTTTGATTTACCAGCATGCCATTGCCATTAATATCAAATACTGTAGCTGAGTTTGTGGCAGTAACCTTATATACTTCTCCTCCTGATGGAGAAATATTGGTAAAGTCCATAAAGGCTCTTATGGTGGTCTCTGCTCCGGTTAGTGCAGAAGCTGCTGAAAAGGTGGTCGCATCATTCTTTTTTAATCCTACAAAATTTACGGTAAAGTTAACCCCTGATGTTTGTATTGCACTTAATGAACTTGAGGTAATCCCTGAGCTGGCAGAACTGTTTCCATAAATAGGCTGATCGAAGAGGATGTCAACATAATTATTTTGAGCCTCTATGTCTGTAGCAGAAATCTCTGGAGGATTTGAATCTTTAAATGTAATACTATCAGTTCCTGAATAGGAATTTGAAGAAATATCTGATCCAACTACTGTTATTATTGTCTGGCCATTAAATTGTTTTGGGACATCCCAGTTGTATGTCCATATAGCAGCTGTTGAAGAAATGGTCATAGCAGCATTTGTTACAAGATTGCTAATATTTATAGTAGGACTTGAAGCCATAGCTTCATTAAAACTTGCGGTAATTATTACATTATCTGAATCACTTACAATATTATCTGAGTCGGTATCTGTGAGTGTAACATTTGGTGGGCTTGAATCAATTGCTTTTAATTGATTTATTGGTAACGTTTTATTGAAATATTTTATAGACTGAATATGCCCATAAAATAGATTGTCAGGACCTGTAGCACCTTTAAAGGAGGAAGCTTCACTTCCATTACCGATATAACCAAACCTTGGAGTTTGACTTGTTACTTGATTGGATATCGGGTTAAACGAATCCGGGTGAGTATAAACCAATCCTCCATCAATAAAATATTTTAATCCACCTGCTTCATTTGCTTTAAATGTTACGGCTACATCATGCCAATTATCATCTCTCAAGTCAATTGTTTGAGAAACGGCATAAGTATCGTTTATTGCATCAGTATTTGTGAAACTAAAAGCAAGTTTTCCTTGCGCTTGACCAATTTGGTCAGTACCAATTCCAAATCTAAAATTATTAGATCTATCAAAAGAAATAATTATTCTTTCGTCTTGATTTCCACCCGAGTTTTGAGATTTTGCTTTTACTCTTGCAATAAGAGTCATTTCGTTAATTTGATCAGAATTTCCACTTATATAATTTAGATTTGATATGGCAACACCTTTATTGGCTCTTTTTTGATCTCCATTAAAATAAAAAGCGTCTTCAAATTGATCATAGTAAGTGTCTGCTTCATCTCTTATCTCACCATTATTGTTATTTCCGCTTAAGTCAGTTACACTAAGATTTGAAGAAGTAGTTGTTTGACCATTGTAGGAATTAGGATTAGAAAAATCATAATAAAGCAAAAGATTATTATTTAATCCTATGGTTTGGGATGAATTAAAAGTATTACCTGCAGTATCAAAAATGGAATTATTAGAGATTGTTATGGTTAGCGACTCTGTTCCGTTGGCAAAACCATTAAAAGGAATTGCTAGTTGATAATTTGTTCCGCTTTCAGAAATACTCGAAGGCGATGATGATGTAAGGGTTAAACTTGAGTTTCCAGTTAGAGACAGTTCAAAGTCGGATGTCAATAGCGTATTTGATCCAACGCCATTGATAATTTCAGTATAAACACTTTCACTGAGAGTTAAACTTACTGTCAAATTATCTGATGAAATCGTTGGAGCTGACATTTGAGGAATTGTATTATCAACAGTAAAGGTAATGCTGTCAGTGCCTGCGTAGACTTTTCCTGAAAGATCAGTTCCTGCTATTGTAGCTGAAACAATTCCACTGGTGGTGGTTGAGACTGTCCAAGGATAGATCCATACACTTGCTGAACTAGAAGCAGTCATCGCAACATTAGAGACTTCTCCTGTTATGTTAATGGTAGGAGTTACCGCCATCGCCTCACTAAAGGTAGCCGTTATAGTAACTACGTTTGAACCTGCAACTATATTATTGGGATCAGTATCGGTTAAGGTTACTGTGGGAGCGGTATTATCAATCGTAAAAGTAATACTAGTGGTTCCTGCGAAGGCGTTACCTGAGAGATCTGTACCAGCTACAGTAGCCGATACAATACCACTAGTGGTTGTGGAAACCGTCCATGGATAAATCCAGACATCAGCAGTTGAAGAAGCGGTCATCGCAACATTGGACACCTCCCCTGTTATGTTAATCGTTGGAGCTGAAGCCATCGCCTCACTAAAGGTAGCGGTTATGGTTACTACGTTTGCGCCAACAACTATATTGTTAGCATCAGTATCTGCAAGAGTTACTGTAGGCACAATATTATCAATGATAAAAGTAAAACTATCAGTACCAGAATAATTATTTCCTGCTGGATCGCTTGCTAAAACTGATGCTGTTGTTGAGTTTACTGAAGCTGAAACCGTATAAGAGTATAACCACTCAGGAGTTATTAGTGATTGTGTAAATTGAGAATTTGAAAGAACTCCTCCACTAAGGGATAGAGTTGGAGAAGAGGTTAACAATTCTGAAAAAACAGCAACTATATTAACAGTATCTCCATTTTTAACTGGTTTATTAAGGGTTGATTTTATTTTAATTTGAAAACTTAAATCTTTTGAAGAACCGCCAGCTTTCCCATCATTTGATGGATATGTGTCAGGATCATTTATGTATATATCAGCATAAGGACTATAAATTGAATTATCATAATCTATGATTTGAAAATAATAAGATGTTCCAGAATTTATAGCAACTGGACTGGCAAAAACATATGAAATATTTCCTGCAGATGTTTGGTTTTTTGGGATAAATGCTCGTGTAGTTCCAATAACTGTTCCTCCAATTAAACTACTCCCATTGGTACTTGAAACTCCACTATAAATTTTCATTTCGTAAGGAAAAGAAACAGATTCAGAACCATCATAGTTAATTCCACTACCACCATTTGTTGGATTACGTTGTCTTAAAATTATTCGTGATATATATCCCGAAGAAGTTGGGGTGAATTGTTGCCAAGCACCAGTACCTCCAGTACTTGTTCCAGAGTCCATTCCAAAGGAAAACATTTGCGTTTCATCAATTAATTCTACAAAGGAAATTAATGTAGGTGATGTATTATCAATCGTAAAAGTAATACTAGTAGCTCCCGCGTACGCATCACCCGAAAGATCCGTTCCTGAAACGGTTGCTGTGACAATACCACTTGTGGTGGTCGACACCGTCCAAGGATAAATCCAAACACGAGCTGTTGAAGAAGCAGTCATCGCAACATTAGAGACTTCTCCTGTTATGTTAATGGTTGGAGTTGCCGCCATCGATCTATCAAAAGTAGCGGTTATAGTAACTACATTAGAACCCGTTACTATATTATTAGAATCCGTATCTGTTAAGGTTACTGTTGGCGAACAAGTTCCCCAGACTGGCTTGTTAGAGTTTGCTAATAGGGCGTTATTTGAAAAATTAGAAGGTTCAGATGAAAAATTAGAAACACACCACCCTGTTAAATCTTGGTTAAATCCATTGTTATTAGCAAACGTTTCAAACATACTAGTTACACTTGAAGTATCCCAACTCCCAATATCCTGATTAAATGAATCAGTATTATCAAACATATACTTAAAACTTGTCACATTTGAAGTATCCCAATCTCCAATATCTTGGTTAAAGGATGTTGTATTATCAAACAATGATTCCATTTTAGTACAACTTGAAGTATTCCAATCTCCAATATCTTGATTAAATAAAATGGCCAATCTAAACATACCTCCCATATCAGAGACATTTGATACATCCCAATTCTTAATACTATCACTTCCCCCATTATTAAATGCATAAGTCTGCTTAAGCATTGCCTGCATATTCACGCCATTTGAAACATCCCAACCCCCAATATTTTGATTGAATGCAAGAGCATATTCAAACATTCCTCTGAAAATAGTCACATTTGAAGTATCCCAGTTCCCTATATCTTGATCGAATGACGATGCCCTATAAAACATAAATGACATATCTGTCACACTCGAAGTATCCCAAAAACTTATATCAGAGTTGAAAGAATTGTTATTAAAGAAATTGTATCGATCGCTATCATTAGCGGCAGTCCCATTTCCAATCATACTCGTAACCAATGTTGTACATAAATTAACATTCCCTGCTGCTATTTGACCTGCTATGGTTGAGTTATTTACAGCAGTGTATGTTGTGCCACTAATAGTTGTAGAATCTCCCACGGTGGCATTTGGACATTTACACGTATTGTTTTCAAAATATATTGTCTGAGATATCGTAAAGGTGATACTAGTGGCTCCCGCGTAAGCATTACCTGAGAGATCAGTTCCTGAAACGGTGGCCGTAACGATGCCACTAGTTGTGGCGGATACCGTCCATGGATAGATCCAAACCCTTGCTGTTCTAGAAGCGGTCATCGCTACATTAGAGACCTCTCCTGTTATGTTAATGGTGGGAGTTGCAGACATCGCCTCACTAAAGGTAGCCGTGATGGTAACTACACTAGAGCCTGAAACCAAATTATCTAAATCGGTATCTGTTAAGGTTACCGTCGGGGTAGAAGTGTCTGCTGCCGTAGAAAAAATTCTTACATGACCTCTTGGACGATATTCACCATTTGGGTAATTTCCCGCGCCACCAATAGCTACTTTTGACCCGTCAGAAGATAAAGAAGGCAGGCCACTAAGATCTCCTGCAGCCTCTCCATCAATATCTATACCTACTTGTGTCCATGAACTTACACCAGATGGAGTATATCTAAAAATTCGTACATGACCTGAACTAGTTCCATATCCATCATTAGAAGATGCCCCAATAGCTATTATTGACCCATCATCAGATATAGAAACTTTACCCATACCATCATTCTCTGCTTCCCCTACAATTGGAGCACCTAATTGAGTCCATGAACTTACACCAGATGGAGTATAACTATAAATACGTACAATACCTTTATTCGTTCCATAAGAATCATTTTCCGGTGACGAAATAGCTACTATTGATCCGTCAGAAGATAAAGTGACTGAATAACCAGAGGAATCTCCTGTTTCTCCATCAATACTTGGACCTAACTGTGTCCATGAAGCTGTACCTGAAGGCGTATACTCAAAAATCCGAACTTGACCTCTATTATCATTGTAACTGGATAAATAAGGACCTCCTCCATCATAAGAATGTGACCCAATAGCGATTCTTGATCCGTCATCAGATATAGAAAGGCCTTCAGATCCACTTCGATCACCATACACCCCTCCACCCACTGTCCCATAAATGTCTTGCCCTATATGTGTCCATGAAGCTGTACCTGAAGGGGTATAATCATAAACACGTACATTACCCGCATAACGCATGTCTGGATTTCCTGAGTTATATAATCCATCAAGTGGTGCACTAACAACTAATCTTGTTCCGTCAGAAGATAATTGAAGTCTAGTCCCAAAATTATCATTAGTTATATCTCCTTTCCCTAGAATGTCTACTCCTAACCGTACCCAAGCAGAACCATTCCAACTGAAAACACGTACCCAATTTCTTTGATATCCACTAATAGCTACTATTGATCCGTCAGAAGATAAAGAGACTTGATAACCAAATCTATCTCCTTTAACCGCGGGGTAACTTGCACCCTGAACAATCCCTTCAAGGGTGGCACCTAACTGTGCCCAATCCGAACCATTCCATCTAAAAATTCGTGCCCAACCTTTACGATATGAATCACTTCCAAAATTACCAATAGCTACTGTTGTTCCATCAGAAGAAAAAGAAACGGTAGCGCCATCTCCAGTGGAATCTCCAGAAGGGGTAATATTAGACGTCCCTAAAAGCCCATCAATGTCTGATCCTAACTGAGTTTGGGCGGATAGACTAAAGCTCGCAACAAAAAATAATAAACTAAAAAGTATAAAGTATTGATATCTAAAAAAAGATAGCTTATCTATAATTAATTTAGAATTAGTTATATACATAAAATGGTGTTTGATAGACTTTCTGATCTTCCAAGACCTAACTTGTGCTTTATGCTGGATCTTAAGTTAGCTAGGGTAAAGGTGATGTTTTGTCTAGCGGCAGCATCGGTATAACCAAGAATTACTGTAAGAGGTGTTTGAGAAAAATCAATCTTCGGGATCAATTGTGTTAAACCCGATAAAAGAATAACCACCGAAAAATATCTTGAGCTCTTTAAAAGATCTAAAAATTTCAGCAACTTAAAAAATAATAGTCTAGGCATTAAAAAAAATTTATACTATTCAAGTATACTTTTTTGTATTACTTTATTTATAACATAAAATTACTATGTAATAATTAGACATATAGCTTAAGAAATTGATTAATATTAAAATGCAGTAGAAATGCAGTGATTTTTTGAAGAATATCCCTATTCACCAATACATGGGAATGAGATTATTAGAACTATTAAGGAATTGCAGTATTTTTGAAGTACTAAAAACTACATGTAGAATGACTACACTCAAAAAACCAAAAAAAGGAAGCCACCCAAGGTTATAATGAGATGATTAATGAATTTAAATCATCTTCTTTAGTCAAGTCAAGCTTTTTACTCAATCGATATCGCTGACTTTCGATCGTTCTGGAAGAAGCTCCTGTTATTAAAGCAATTTCACTTTTAGTTTGATTCATTTTAATATATGCGCAAAGTCTTAAGTCCGTTTGTGATAATTGACCATATCGCTTTATTAATTCTTTTAAAAATTCAGGATAAACTTTAGTGAAGTGATTTTCAAAATCTTCAAAAACTTTTTGAGAACCAATAATTCTATTAATGTCGTTTTTTATGTTTTTTGAAATCAGTTCAGCTGAAGTTTTATTTTTCTCTTCCTTAATAATACTATCCTTTAAAACATTTAGATATTGATTACGCTGGGCTATAAAGTTTGTTTTGCTTACCAGTTCAACTTCGTTTTTTTCAAGTTCTTTTGAAATTATTTGTTGCTCTTTCTCAAACACCTCTTACACTAATATTGTAGGTGCTTTTTTTTAGTGTAATATAAAGGGTAATAATTTATGTTTCTTCAACCTATTTAAGAGAATCACAAATCCCAGAACTTACTGAACAAAGAAAGGTTGGTCTTTATTTGCCTCATTGGTGTCTTTACGGCTAAGTCTTCATATATTTACTTTGTGAGAAAAAATATATTTTATATTGGAAAAATTTTATCAATAATTGTTCTGATTTCCTCTTGTGAAATTGATCAACAATTAAATTACAAAATATCAAAAATTTATATTGATAGTTTTTCTGAAATTATAATTGATTCAACAAATGTTTATAGAAACAGCAAAAATAATGATCAACTCAATGTAAAAATAAATTATCAAGCTAAAACCTTAAATTCCGTTTATGATTCAATAAAGTGGGTGTTTCCGGGCGGGACACCTGAAAAATCAAGTGATCTTCAAGAAGTAACAGTGATTTATGATAAATATGGAATCTATGATGCTAAAATGGTTTTAATTAAATACGATACTTTGAGTATTAATAGGGTTGAAATGATAATTGATAGTGTGCATCTTAATGATAAATTAAAAATCAAATATAAAGAGAGAAACTGGAGTTCATATGATTCTTATTCAACATCAAATATTTGGACATCTATCCCTAATACTGATATTGTTATTGGAAAAATAAATAATATCTATAGTGATGAAACTCCAATTTCAATAAAAACTGAGTTTACTGGTTTTGATGGACAAGAATTGAGAATAAGTTTTGATTATAAGGTAACCCTTGAAAACCCGTTACTATCCAGTATCTATACAAATAGTCAGAAAAAAATTGAATTAAAAATTGATGATTTCAACAAATTCACAATTAATAAAGTAAATAACGATAAATATTATAAAGGATATATAAACTTATATAACAAAAGTGATTTTGAATTAAAATTTAATATTTTTCCTCCTTTAACTGAAACTCTTTGGGAATTAGACAATAATAATAGTGTTTCAAATTTTTATAAATATAAAATAACCGAAAATGAAAGTTATTTAATCAATTATATAAATCAAGTAAATACTTCCAGTGCAACAATAAAATATACTGATCTCATATATGGGACAAGCGATGCGTTGAATTTAAGATTAGGTGACACAACTAAGATTAAAATACCCAGTGGTCAAAGTAAAATTCAAGTAAGAATGAAAGAAAAACTTCCTTTTTCATTTGATATTTATAAAGAAGACTCAGTAAGCACATCAACATCTTTAAATTATAATGAATATTATTTTAGGGTATTCATAAAAAACTTAATTATCGAAGTGTTGTAATTTAAATGAATGATTCTAATCTAGAAATATTTTAAAAGAATCACAAATCCCAGAACTTACTGAAGAAAATATTGAATAGAGGTTTTTATTACTGAATAGTAATCGTCCCTACCATTCCTCCGTGAAGTGAACACTGATAATAGAAGGTTCCTGTTGCGGAAGGTGTCCAAGAAATTGTTGCACTTTCTGTACCATTATTTGTTAAACCACTTATGGTATCTCCCGTTCCAGTTCCTGCAGCTGTTTTAAGATAAAAAGGATGTCCTGTTGCATCTACATTGAAGTTTATAGTGTCTCCAGTATTAAAAGTTAAATCAGGATCACCTCCTGTTACAGTTCCAATGCGATCATCACCATTTAAAGTATAATCTGAACTACTAGTTGCATTTACTCCAATATTAAATGTTTTACTTGAGGATGCAGTTGTGGATGTGGCTACAGCGATTGATATAGCTCCACTAATAGTTGCAGAAGCAGTCGCATCACTTGTAGGTGCAAACATTGCTAAGATTGAATAATTATAAGTTCCTGTAGCCGCACCTGAGGGTGTTCCTGAGACTACAACAGCTCCTGAAGAGGATGTGTAATTCATTGTCACTCCTGGAGGAAGATTTGTAGCAGATACAGTTGTAGTATCAGTACAGTTTGTACTTACAAGATAATTTACACTAGTTATTGCTGTTGAAGCTGATACAGTTTGAGTGCTTGGTCCACTGGTTAATGTAAGTGATCCTGAACAGGGAACTAAAGTAGTACTTACAGCAGAAACTGTAATTATCCCTGTCACAGTTTGCCCAGTTGTAGAGCCTGAAACAGTTAGGCTATAATTAAAAGTACCCGTAGCTGTTGCTGCTGGTGAACCAGATATAGTGGCTACGTTATTACTTAATGCAGCACTAACTCCTGAAGGAAGGTTAGAAGCACTAATGCTTAATGTTGTTGTACAGATTGAGCTTACAGTATATTGAATTGGAGTAATAGCTGATGTTGCTGTTACTGTTTGGGTTTGAGAGCCACTGGTTAGAGCTAATGTAAACTCCTTGCCCCAAAGAGGAGAATTAGAAGATGATAAAGCTGAGCCAGTTGAAAAATCACCAGGCTCACTTCGGTTAAATACACACCATCCCGAAAGGTCTTGATTAAAAGCTGTTGCATCTTTAAACATTTGCCCAAAAGGAGTATTACTTGACGACGTTGTTCCATCTGGATAATATCCTGTCCCTCCATTACTAGATAAATCCCAACTCCCTATATCTTGATTAAAAGCTGTTGCACCTTCAAACATTGATTGGAATGTGGTCACATTAGAAGTAATCCAACTCCCTATATTTTGATTAAATGCTGTAGCACTTTTAAACATCTCCTGCATAAAATCAACACTTGAAGTATCCCAACCTCCAATATTTTGGTTGAATGCGGCAGCATCAGCAAACATGTTACTCATGTTTTTAACATTTGAAGTATCCCAACTCCCTATATTCTGATTAAATGCTGTTGCAGTATCAAATACACCAGACATATCCTTAACATTTGAAGTATTCCAGCTTCCAATATTCTTATTAAAGGCAGTAGCACCCGCAAACATTGCCTGCATGTTGGTCACATTAGAAGTATCCCAAGTACCAATATCTTGATTAAATGAAGAAGCATATGCAAACATTCCTAAAGTACTTGAAACCTTTGATGTATTCCAATTACTTATATCTTGATTAAATGAACTAGCAAGTAAAAACATTGCATCCATGTCTTCGACATTTGATGTATCCCAAAAACTAATATTTGAATTGAAAGAATTATCATTAAAGAAATTAGTTGGTGGATCAGCTTCTACATCTCCATCCATAAACGTTACCAGTGTTGTACAAAGGTTAATATTCCCATTTGCTATTTGTGCAGCTATCGTTGAATTATTTACTACTGTATACAAAGTTCCGCTTATAGTTGCTGTATCGCCAACACTTGCATTTGGACATTTACATGTTCCATTTTCAAAATAAATTGAGGATGATGCAGTAGCAATAACATTAATAACTCCCGATACAGTTGCAGAAGCAGTCGCATCACTTGTAGGTGCAAACATTGCTAAGATTGAATAATTATAAGTTCCTGTAGCCGCACCTGAGGGTGTTCCTGAGACTACAACAGCTCCTGAAGAGGATGTGTAATTCATTGTCACTCCTGGAGGAAGATTTGTAGCAGATACAGTTGTAGTATCAGTACAGTTTGTACTTACAAGATAATTTACACTAGTTATTGCTGTTGAAGCTGATACAGTTTGAGTGCTTGGTCCACTGGTTAATGTAAGTGATCCTGAACAGGGTACTAGAGTTGTACTCGAAGCTAATGATACCGTAATATCACCACTGTATGATGCCGAAGCTGTTCCTGTTGAGTTAACAGCACTAACTAAATAATTATAAGTTCCAGATGCTGTTCCTGTTGGTGTTCCTGATATAGTAGCGACGTTACCACTGGTACTAAGTGCTACTCCTGTGGGTAGTCCAGAGGCTGTAATACTTAAGGTGTCAGAACAGGTATAAGTAAATGTACCCACTACATTAGTAATAGCAGTTGAAATACTTACCGTTTGAGATTGTGGCCCTGAGGTTAGTGTTCCTGATATGGTACAGGATGATGCAGTGGTAGAACTTACAGCTGCTGCAACAACATTTATAGATCCATTAAAAGATGCAGATGCTGTTCCACTAGAAGCTGTAACAATATAATTATACGTTCCTGATGTTTGTGCAGATGGTGATCCCGATATAGTCGCTAAATTGTTAGTAAGGGACATTGATACCCCAGTAGGAAGTCCTGTAGCAGATGCACTTAATGTGCCTGAACAAGTTGTAGTAAATGTACCCACTACATTAGTAATTGCAGTTGTAGCAGTTACTGTTTGTGACTGCGGGCCAGAGGTTAATGCACCTGATATCGTACAGGAAATGGTTGTAGTCGATGCGGTTGTAGCCGATGCGGTTGTCGCAGCTACCTGACTCACTACACTACTTAATGCTTGTGTTGGTGAAATTCCAGAAGTGCTACTTGTCACTGCGGTAGTTGGAGGTATAAAAGGAGCTGAGTTGCTTGATGTTTTATTACCCCCTGTTAGACCAATCGAATTACTTGCAGTTGCTGAAGGAACACTTGCGGCAGTTGTTGGAGGAGTACTGTTGGGTGGAAGAGTAATAACATTAAAATTTAGTGATGTAGCTGAAGTGAAACTTACATTTGTAAGTACTCCAAAATTACCCATTACAAAAGTGTTGCTATTCAATGAGTTTAGCTGTGAGTAGATTTGAGTGGTCACGCCATTTAATACCATCGTAAATAAAATATTCAATTGAATAGATATTCTCATTGTGATATAACCGTGGGATTTTCCAGTGGCACTTTCTTCTAATTGAAACTCCCAAGTTCCCACAAGATCTCGTGCTGTTTGATAATCAAAGTTTACGCCTACTGTTTTATTTCCATCAATGGTAATTTGAATGGGGTTTATCGTATCCACAGAACTGCTATTATCCCAGCTAAAAAAAGCGTGGTCACTACTTGGAACAGCGGTAAGTTTGACAACAGTACCACTATCATAGTCCGTTGATTTACCAGTGCTTACAATTTCTTCTTGGACGGTACCTGCTCCATTAACATTAACTACCAGAGGGTACTTTCTTTTTTGAAATGATGCGGCTATGTTCTGGTCAGAATTAATAGCTATTGTAAGAGGGTTTTCTGTAGATTCAATACCCATCCAACCTGAAAAAACATACTCTTGTTCTGGGGTGGCTGTAATAGTCACAACTGATCCCGATTCATAAGATCCTCCGCTGGTGCTTACGTTTCCTCCTTCAGATGAACTAACGGCAAGATTATAAACAGCTACTGGAGCCTCAGTCTGTTCATCAAAGGCATCTTTCTTACATGTGATAAGCAGAAAAAAAGCAAATGAAAAGAGTAGAATTTTCTTCATTAAATTTATAATCAGATACTTAAGTTACTAAAACTATTTTTAATTACTTGAAAAAGGAATTAAAAAAATAAAATTAGAATTTACAAAAAGTGCCAAAATCACTCAAAATTGATCAAAAAAGGCTAAAAACGGAATTTTATGATTAGTATATTTCTAAGACTACATTATTAACACCTCCAAAAAATCTGTTAACCACCATAGGTGCTGGATGAGAAAAATTTGGTTGGCGTTCTTTTTTAGCTTCTTTAGGAGGTGCTTTATATGAGTTTTCCACTTGGCTCTTCAATTAACTTTAGTGGCGTTTACTTTTAAACCACAGGCATATCATCTTCAGTAAGTTATGGGATTTGTGATTCTTTAATTATTTTTTATAAATTGTAGAGTATTAATCATAAATCAATGAAAATGAAAAATTTTAAAGATATGTGGGAAGATGCAGCGGCCAATTCCGTAGGAAATGATGGAGTTGATATGCCCGCGGATGTTCAACACGATAAGAAAAGGCGGAAAAAATCTGTGTACGATGGAAGAACAAAGGAAGGTAGGAAGTTCGTAGAGAAGATGCTAGCTAGAAGAAAGGCTAAAGAAATTAATGCCTCTAAGCAGAATGCGGCTTCAGTCTCTATGAAAGAAGAAACCGTTGAAGAGGCTATGAGCCTTAAACAACTTAAACGGAAGTTTAAAGGTGATATTAAGAAGTACGAGATAGATGGTTACTTTAAGAATACGAAAGCGAATCAAGCATTTATGGACTATGCAATGGATAATGGTGAGGTTAAGACTGATGATCCAGATGAGTTTGAGGCATGGATGGATAGAGATGTACTTGAATCAGCCGAAGTTGAAGAAGGCTATGCTGCTGATAAAGAAAAGAAGCAGAAAGCAACCTTGGCCAAGCATGATAAACGAATGATTAAAGTTGCAAGAGATTCTATTAAGAAATATCAGGACAAGAAAGATACTAAGGAAGCTAAGAAACCCGTATCTAAGATGACTCCTGCTGAGAAAGCTGCCGATGCTAAAAGACGAAAAGAGTATAACGCATATCAGAAGTCTAAGCGCAATGAAACTGTTGAAGAAGCCAAAGCACCAAAAATGAAAGGGCTTTCTTTATACGGATCTGAGGTTGCAGGTTTAAGAGCTAAAGATGGTAAACTGTATAGTGCAAAACCAGTGGTTATGGGTGGTAAGTTGGCCTATAGAGTAACTGATGAGTTCGGCTCATTTGAAACTCTTCCATTGAAGAAATTTGCGGCTAAGTTTGGTTAGTCATATAGGATAAATTATGTCAAAAATATTGATTGGAATTATTGTTACTATGGGTTTATCATGTATGTTATACTATCAATTCTCTGTTGTCCCTATGCAGGTTAAACTAGAAGAACAGACCAAAGTTATTCTAGCACAAGACCTCAGGGACCAAGAACAGAAGGCCGCAATAGAGGCCATTCAGAATAACTTGGAAAAGACTTCTAATTCCCTTAGAGGTCTTCAAGAACAAAATCAACAATACGAAACACAAATGTCAGATTATCTAGATATATTTAGAAGACATAATATTGCTAAACTTGCTAGTGCAAAACCTGGTATGATAGAAACACGAGCAAATGCTCAAACGAAGGAGGTCTTTGATGCGATTGAAGCAGATAGTCAGCGTATTAGCTCTCTTAACGATTAGTGGTTGTAGTCTATTACAACAGGCTCCAAGAGAAGTTGAAATTGTAACAAAACCGGTTAAAATCGATATTGTTCAACCAACATTACCAAGATCAATAGATTTAAAAGAACCTAAATGGTATGTAGTATCTGATGCGAAGATAATTGAGAATTGTCTAAAGAATCCAGAGACTAAAAAACCTGATTGTAAATTAGGTAGAGAAGATCTATACCCAGAAGGACATACATATCTCGATAAATTTATCGAAGATATTAAAAAGAAGCATGGTGGAGATATTGTATTCTACGCTATGACAGTTGCCGATTATGAGCTTATGTCTTATAATACGCAAGAAATTAAAAGATATATTAATCAGCTCGGTGAGGTGATAGTTTACTATAGGAATGTAACGATAAATGATGAAGAAGCTGGAGCAGTTGAAATTAAAGTGGAGAAACAAGATGGCGACAAGAATTAAAGATCAAGAGAATAAATGGGGGAGAGCAGTAGTAGCTGCGAAACTATCTGCAATAGCATATAAGTCTGAAAAGGCAGCAATTGCTGATTGTAAAAAGCTTGGGTTTCCATGGGCAAAATTAGTTTCTAGAGATGGTGCTGAAGTACTTATTGCTAAAGATCGTAATGATCTTTGGTTTGCATTTAGAGGCACTGAACCTTCTAAATTAAATGATGTAATGGCTGACCTTAATGTAATTAAAGGCGCA
>ENA-ORDA01000359-ORDA01000359.1-marine-metagenome-genome-assembly--contig:-NODE-359-length-47424-cov-8.649144_pt1 | contig 47424 bp, 46 predicted proteins | sample MGYA00237778_ERZ508506 | MGnify/ENA primary metagenome ERZ508506 (study PRJEB26177, sample SAMN06267891) | marine metagenome | isolation source: Monterey Bay, California, USA | place: Pacific...
AGAAAATAAACCTCAGGAAAAACTCCCTGATATTCACCACGTAAGACCTCTTTTACTAGATGAAAATATTAATAAAAATGATTCTAATAAAATAGATAAAGAAAAAGAATTTCATAACAAAATGAAAATGGTATAATGGAATTGAATTAATACTTATTTAAGAATATTTATAATTTTGTTAAAGAAAGCTAATACTCTTTCTTCACTATCTAATGTTGCTTTTTCATTATATATGTAAGTAACAACGTTTCCATTTCTAACTTTTTTAGTTACCCCCTGTACTCAGTAGCGACTTTTAAGTGTAAAAAAAATGAGAAACATTTGATACTTATGTTTACTTGATAATTGTTGTTTCTGTTGACATAATATTTTTCATAGAACTAAAATCACTTAATGAAATAATGAAACATAATATAAGGGAGGTAAATATGAAATTTATATTTTTAGGTAATTATAGTAATGAAGGTCTTGAAGGATTCATAAAAAATCCAAGTCAAGATAGAAAATCTGTAATCTCTAGTATGATGAATAAAGCTGGGGGAACAATGAACAGTATTTATTTAACTAGAGGTAATTATGACGTAGTTGTTATAGGAGATGCTCCTGATTTTGAGACAGTTGGAGCTATCAAAATGATGATAATGGCTACGGGAGCATTTAAAGAAGCAGTAATCTTAGAAGAAACAGATTTTAATAAAATAGCTAAGAAAGCGTCTGATATGGCAAGTTCATACAAGGCTCCCAACTCATAAATATTTTAAATTAGGGAATGTATGAGTTAAATTAGTTTTAAGGCCTGGCTCATACAGTCACTATAACTACATCATATATATCACTCTAATAATAATAATTCTGCTGTATGACTATTGATAAGCAATTAAAATATTATACCTGATAAGGTACGAGCAATTTATGTTTATTCATCCATCATTTCACCAGAGCCACCAAAAGGTTCTGGAAAATCTTTAAATTTGGGTAATCCATCTTTTATATTAAGAATGCTACTTTCATAATTAATATGGAATGAAGGCTTATAGTCAAAATCTTTTAAAATAGAGGCGTAAACATCTATTTTCCCGTAAGTCGTGGTATGGTCAACATATACATGTCCACCACACTTCTTACACCATTTGCGGTCGTGACCCTCAACTTTTGCAAAACTACTAATAAATTCTTCACCTTTAGAAACTCTAAAGTTTTCTGGTTCCCATAATGCTGCCCCATTAATAGGAGCTGCAGACCAACCTCTACAAATTTTACAGTGACATATAGCCATCACAGCTGGTTCGCCAACAACTTCAACTTTAACTGCTCCACAAAAACATTCACCTTCATAATTTGTCATGATGTGCTCCTATAAAAATTAAATTTTTTATATATATGTATGTATGTTGAAGTAATAAAAAAATAAATCAAATTAATTTCAGTATATCCAATGCATTTTATTAATTATATTTTTCTATAATCAACCGTTACAAAGATTACACACACCCACACTAACCACATCTCATATACCATTTAATCTGATTACATTAACACTGCTGTATGACTCTTATTCCACACGTAATGGTTAACAATAACTAAAAACCCCATATGCTGTAGACCCTATGTCCCATACATGGGAAGGGTTATTTAAGCGATACATATAAATTAAGAATTTACTCTTGTATTTAAGTTTTTACACCTTAATTAAATGTAATAAATGTAAATATCTAACTAAAATCCAACTCACAAGAATAACATCTTTTTAATACGGAATAAGCTTCATGAAACCTGGCGATAAACTATATTTGATTTCTAATTTGGATATTTATGCTGAAATTATAGATGAAAAAGTTATGAATAATATACCTCATTTTAATATCAATATTCACAGAGGCGCATCAAAAACTAAAAGTTGTTTAAGTGGAAAAGCATTAGAAAGATATTATCAAAGTTCTAAAATTCCCAATAAATCATTTTTAAATTTTTAAATGAAAAATAGTATTATCTGATTAAATTTATCTATATCAATTCTAACACATCTCATCTGCTGCAGAGCCTATATATACATATCTAGCCATGGCCATACCTGAATCACATATATTCACACAGCAAATTTAACCACATCTCGTATGTTATTGACTCTGTTTACATAAACCCTGTTTTATAAAGTAGTATAATTGATTAATAAGGTTAACAATATGTTTTTAGTAACTGTCATGAACATAAAATCACTTTTATGATAATTATTTGTTTTACATTTTTACTTGTTGAATTATATTATTTTTTATTGTATCCAAAAAAAATAAAATGGCTTTATTTTAAACTATGAAAATTCATACATTTACTAATATTTTTATTCTTTGTCTTTCGTTCTTTGCTATATTTACGGTTGCGTTATTTTATTTTGATATATATTTGATTTTTCCATTTACATTAGTAGGAAGTGAAGAAATACCGTATAATAACTTGATTGGAATTAGGCTTGCAATATTTGCTACTTTTGGATTTTATGGGATAATGCATTTGTTGCATGGAAGTAAAGAAGTATATCCAGTTCACTTTTTAAAAACATTTCTATTTATGCTTTCAATTATAGGATTAACTGTCTTCATAAAAGGAAATGCTGAAGTTACTTTAAAACAATGGATGATATGTTTATTTTTTTTCTTTGTAGCAATAATTATTCATCTAGCGACTGGTTCAAAAAAAAGACGTTTTGGCAAAAAATGATTAGTAAAATAACCTACCCATCCTTCTAACTCTAATTTCAACCCTAATTGGTTAACACTTCCACTTCCCATCTTCTGCAGACCGTATGTATATATATCCTAGTAGTCTCTTCGGTTCTATGCATGGGAAGGGTCAGTTAAATAATACATATAAGTGTTATTATAGTTAGGTATATTTATACATATTCATGTCTACGTTCTATGTACTAAGAACGCTAATTTAGATGTAAAGCAAAGTGTGAAACATATCGTGCGTATTGACAATGTCATGCGTATGCATATCGCGAGCTATAGGTTGATTATGATAGGGCATGACGCACTGTAAGAGTATCGAAGTACTGACCAGTTACACCATTTCAAGTAGTTCTGTTACCCTAAGCATATGATGTATAATAATATTTTGTAATGTGTGATTGGAGGGTAGACCAAATGGTAGACCATTTTGTGTTTGTTGATACAGATTAAGTAATACATAAACTAAATACTTCATAATTAAATTTTATAAAGGTGTATGCATGATAGGTGTTACGGTAACAGTAAAATTACAAAACAAACTTGCTAAAGATTCTATAGTTATGAGTTTAAAAAATGTAAGTCAACACTTGTTTAGTGAAGATAGAGGACTGCTGATGAGATGTTTTACAAATGTCTCCGATACTCAGGTTGATATGTTTCATTTGTGGAAAGATAAATCTTATCAATTAAAAACGAGGAAAGAATTCTCTACTAAATTTTGGGAAGATATTAAAGATATGGGTGGTGTTGTTTCTATGACAGAAGGTGAATGTGAAGTTGAAATGTCATCATTAATAAATGCATCTTTAGTTAAGATGAAATAAAAAATCAAACCTGGCACTTAAATATATTGTTAATGATTTATCTGTTAAATTAGTCAATCCCTGACACATACAGAATTTTACACACCCTTAAACCACATCTCGTGCCATTGACTCTGATTACACTAACCCTGCCGTATGACACTTTATGATTTATTAGAATGGTTATGATTTTACAAGGTATAATTACTTTAATATAGCCAACTTTTTAGATGTTGATTTTCTAAATTAAACTTTTCTAATAATCTTTTTACAACGTCACCAATAGAAACTATTCCTATTAATAATTTATTTTCAACAATAGGAATATGTCTGATTTTATTTTTTGACATTATATCCATTATAGTTTCAGATTTAGTGTTTTTATTAATTGTTATAACTTTAGATGTCATAATAGATTTAATATTAGATTTCTTGAAATTTACTGATAAATTATTAGATATTTCTCTTATAATATCTCTCTCTGATATAATTCCAGATAACTCCATATTATCATTTAGTACAGGTAGAGCTCCTATATTATTTGTAGTTAATAATTTTATAGCATTATATGTAGTTTTATTCTCATTTATAGAAACTAAATTTCTTGTTAGCAGTTGAGATATTAAAATATTTTCATTATTTGAATTCATTTCGTCCCCCCAAGATTGTAATATTTATTAAAACCTTCACGACTAAATATGTCAAATTTATGAAATATAATAAATAATCTAAATTAACAATAATAGAAATTAATCTGTAATTATGATATAAATAATAAATCCATAAATAAATCTAATAGGTTTACTTGTTGATATAATAGAAATTAAATCAAATTAATAATGATCGAATTAACTAAAAATCAATTAAATACCTATTCCCGTCAAATTTTAGACGATTATGATTCTAAAAATCCTAGCACAATATTTAAAGATAAAATCACAATAAGTAATGAAGATGCTTGGCGTATTCAATCTACTGTAACTGATTTAAGGCAGAAAAGAGGTGAAGAAGTTATAGGTTATAAAATTGGGTGTGTTTCCAAAGACACTCAACTTAAAATGGGTTTTACAAAACCAGCTTGGGGAAGACTTTGGAAACATGAATTATACCCTGATGGGGTCACTTTAGAAAAAACAAACTATTCAAACCCTGCAATGGAAGCAGAATTTGGTATTGTACTTAATCGTGACTTAACACCTGAGTTAGTAAATTTAGATTATATTTTGGCTTCTATAGAAACAATTCATCCTATAATTGAAATTCATAATCTAGTTTTTAATGGAAATCCACCTTTTGGTGCAGAACTTCTTGCTAATAATGCTATCCATGCCGGTGTAGTGATAGGAAAACCAACAACAGGAAATATTCAGTCCCAAATTACTGACTTAAAGCTTATATTTGACAAAGAGATAATTGATACATGGTTAGATAAAAAGTGGCCCAATAATATGGTGTCAGAGGTAGAGTGGTTAGTTAAAGAACAAAGTAAAATAGGGAATATTTTAAAAAAAGGTGATTTAATTTTGACTGGAGCTTATGGACTTCCAATTCCTATTAATGATAAAAAATTAATAGAGGTTACCTCTTCTTTATTTGGAAATGTGTCTGCTACTTTTCAATAGAATTAAACAATGATTACTAACTTACATAGAATTTAACAACGATTACATGCATATATCATACACGATTGATACTAATTTCATTAACCCTGCACTTTGATACTTTATGAGTTATTAGAGTGGTTAAATTTTACACGTTATTCTTGTTGGGCTTAACGTTTAGAAACACTCTTAGATTCGTTTTTAATTTTTTCTTCTAAATGACCAATCATAATTCTTCTCATATATTCAGCTCTTGCGAAATCTGTAAAAGAATATTCACGTATATCGTCATTTGTTATTCTGATAGAAAAATTATAAAAAGCTCCTGTTTTTTTTATACTAGATGCGCTTCCAGATGCTATTTTTCTCGTATTAACTAAAGTACCAAATTTAGTTTCAATGATATTAGTCATTTAACATTCTCCTTTTAGCTATGTTGTCAATGATATACTTAAATGAATAAAGAGGTCAAATAATTATATAAGTATTTAAATTTATTAAATGAAAGTTAACAATATTCATACATGACATGAGATCTGTCAGATGTATGTTGCCTGACTTCTGAACTCCAGCGTCCTTCTTCAACCGCTAAAGACCATTCTTGGCTTTGCACAACGTCTGGGCTATCTATTTCGTACATAGCTATAAACTTTTGTGCTGGAGCATTCATTGATTTTGTCTCGCCACCAATTGAAAAATTAAAGGATGTACCTTTTCCTCTTGTTACCTTATTCACCCCAGGTACTTTTAAAAGAAAGGGAATATGTTCTTCATCGTAAACCTCATTAAATAAATTTTCATATTCGTTTTTAACATTCATAGAAACTACAAAAATATATTTTGAATTTGCCATAATAACCTCTCTTAATATTTTGTATGTGATTTTATTAGAAATTGTTTTGCTCTTTTATTCAACTTTTTAATTTCTAATTCTCTTTTAGTTGCATCACTTCTATTTAGAGCATGCTCTTTATAGACTAGTTTAAGTGGTAAACGTCCACGTAAATACTTAGAGCCATTTCCTGAGATATGTTGCTCTATTCTTCTATCTAAGTTATTTGTAATTCCGGTATAGAGTGATTGGTCTTTACATTTTAAAATATAAATTATCCACTTCATTTCTATTCTACTTTATTCATTGTTTATCATATTTATAAACACATCTTCTAAGCTTGCATCTTTAGTGGATAAATCAAGAATATCTAAGCTTGAGTTGTATAGTGTTTTAATAATACTATTCATAGATGTTTCGTTAGGCTTAAAAGTAATCTCTACAGTGTCAGAAACAATTTTAACGTTACCAATTTTTTTAAGACTAATTTTATCTTCATCTGAAATCTTTTTCTTTTTTAGTTTAATATAAATTAATTTTTCATTAAACTTTGTTAGTAATGATTTCTTATTTTCGTTAGCAATTATTTTTCCTTTGTTAATTATTGCTATATCGTCACACAAATATTCAGCTTCTTCTAAGTAATGAGTTGTCAAAATTATTGTGACACCTAGCTTATTTAAGTCTTTAAAATGGTTCCATAGTTTTTGCCTTAATTCCACATCAACACCAGCTGTGGGTTCATCAAGTATTAAGATAGGAGGTGAGTGCACCATTGCTTTTGCGACAAGTAATCTTCTTCTCATTCCTCCAGATAATTTTCTACTATATGATTTAGCTTTATCGCTTAAATCCATTAATTTTAGTAATTCTTTTGTCTTACGAAGAGCTTTAGGAACATTAAACATTCCTGAATGTAAGTCTAACAACTCATCAGGAGTAAAAAAAGCGTCTATATTTAATTCTTGTGGCACTATGCCAACAGCTAATTTGGATTGTTTTCTTTCTTTTTCTATATCCATACCCCAAACAGACACATCCCCAGAGCTTTTAAATACAATTCCTGATATAATATTTATTAATGTTGACTTGCCAGCTCCGTTTGGCCCTAATAAACCAAAAATAGATCCTGCTTTCACGTTTAATGACACATCATCTAATGCATAATACTCACTTTCACCTTGGTAAGTTTTAGTAAGATTTTTTATTTCAAGGGCAAGTTTATTTTTTGGTATTTGCCAATTTTTAGTTTTCATTCTAATTCTTTCTAATTAGATCATCTATATTTTTATCGGTCTTATTAAAGTATAAAAATTATCATGAGTTAATGACAATTATACTTAATTATCTATAATATAGACTATAATATTTATCATAAATTAATTTTTAAATCACAGTTTTATAAATATTTTGAATTAAACTTACTAAATTTAAACGAGTAGAAATGAATAATGAGATACAAGAAAATACTAGACCAGATTTAAAATTTAATGACCCTAATAATATACTTTTGATTGATGGGTCAGGATATATTTTTCGTGCATTTTATGGTTTACCGCCTATGACTAATAAAGACGGGATTCCAGTTAATGCCGTATTTGGTTTTACAAAAATGCTTATAAAGCTTATTGATGATTTAAAGCCTCATTATGCAGCTGTTATTTTTGATGTATCAAGAAAAACCTTTAGAAACGATCTTTTTGAATTTTATAAGGCTAATAGATCAGAGCCCCCTGAGGACTTAATACCTCAATTTTCTCTAATAAGAGAAGCTACGGAAGCAATTGGATTACCCGTTGTTGAAATGGAAGGTTTTGAAGCAGATGATTTAATTGCGACATATGCCAATATAGCTTTAAAATCAACAAAGAAGGCAATTGTTGTTTCTAGTGACAAAGATTTGATGCAACTTGTAGATCATAATACTCTGTTATTTGATCCTATGAAACAATTGTGGATTGATGATGTTAAGGTTTATGAAAAATTTGGTGTACCACCTAAAAAAGTTATAGATGTTCAATCTCTTGCGGGTGATAGTAGTGACAATATCCCAGGTGTTCCTGGTATTGGTATAAAAACAGCGGCTGAACTAATTAATGAATATGGAAATTTAGACGAACTATTATTAAGAGCGGCAGAAATTAAACAAAATAAAAGAAGAGAAAATCTTATCGAATTTGCTGATCAAGCAAGACTGTCACGATCTCTTGTTACTCTTGAAAAAAATGTACCAGTTATCTCAGAAATTGAAGATTTTAAAATTAATCCAGTTCTTGATTTAAACAAGTTAATCCCTTTTCTAGAGACACATAACTTTAAAAGTTTGATAAATAAATTTAAAAATAATGAACGTAATGAATTAATAGTTAGTAAATCTAATACAACAGAATTAATAAAAAATGATATTATAGAATTTAATGGCTCTTCAGATGAATATGAACTCATTAATAAAGCAACTTCATTAAGAGAATTTATCAGGAATTGTTATGGTCAATCAATAATATCAGTAGATTGTGAAACAAACTCATTAGATGCTAAAACCGCCTCATTAATAGGTATTTCAATGTCCTATAGTGAAGGTAAAGCTTGTTATATTCCGTTGAGGCACGGTCTTGATTTAGTTAATGATCAGTCAGACTTTATTTTAGATAATAAAACATCCTATTCTCAACTGCCTTTTCTAGAAGCGATAAGTATAATTAGACCACTTTTAGAAGATAGCTCTATTTTAAAAGTTGGCCATAATATTAAATACGATGCATTGGTAATGAAACAAAATCATAATGGCAATATTCTTCTTCATCCAATTGGTGACACTATGTGTTTATCTTATGTGGTTGATCCTGGAAGAGTTGATAATCATAAACTTGATAGTTTAGCAATGCGTGAATTTAACCACAAAACAATAAAATATGAGGATTTATGCGGTAAAGGTAAAAATAAGATTTCTTTTAATCAGTTGTCTCCCTCAGAAGCTCTTAATTATGCATCTGAAGACGCCGACGTAACCCTAGCTATTTATAAGAAGATACTTCCAAGATTAATAAATGATAAAAAATATACTGTTTATAAAAGATTAGAAAACCCTTTGATACAAGTTTTAATGAAGATGGAAGATAAAGGCATTATTGTAAACCCAGCTAAGCTAAAAGAAATTTCTAAAAATTTATCAGTAGAGATAAACAAACTAGAAGATAAAATTTATATGATGACAAATAAAAAATTTAATATTGGATCACCAAAACAGTTAGGTGAAATTTTATTTGATGAAATGAAAATTGATGGAGGAAAACGTTCAAAAAATGGTTCATGGCAAACAAGTGTAGAAATTTTAGAAAATATGTCTATTTCAGGTCATGAAATAGCAGATTTTATATTAGATTGGAGACATTTTTCAAAACTTAAAAGTACATATTCTGATGCCTTAATTAATCAAATAAACTCAGAAAGTAAAAGAGTTCATACAAGCTATTCAATGGTTGGAGCTAGTACAGGTAGGTTATCTTCCTCAAACCCTAATCTACAGAATATTCCAATTAGAACAAAAGAAGGAAGATTAATTAGAACTGCTTTTGAGGCAAAAGAAGGCTTCAAATTAGTTTCTATGGACTATTCACAAATAGAATTAAGGTTGATAGCACATATAGCAGACGAAAATAAAATGATAGAAGCTTTTAATAATGAACTAGATATTCATGCAGATACTGCTTCAAAAGTTTTTGGAATTCCAATCTCTGACATGACAACAGATATAAGAAGAAAAGCTAAAGCTATTAACTTTGGGATAATATATGGCATTTCATCTTATGGATTAGCAAAACAGTTAAAATGTTCACCAAGTGAAGCTAAGTCTTTTATCAACTCTTACTTTGATAGGTTTCCTAAAATAAAAGATTACATGGAAGAAACTAAAAATAGCCTTTATAATGACGGTTATGTTGAAACTTTGTTTAGCAGACGAATTTATATCAATGGTGGAGACTCAAAAAACCAAAATATAAGAGGTTTTGCAGAGAGACAAGCAATTAATGCACCTATTCAAGGAACAGCAGCAGATATAATAAAAAATGCAATGATACAAATTGATAAAAACTTACTAAATCATAACGAAGATGTTTCTATGCTAATGCAAGTTCATGACGAGTTAGTGTTTGAAATTAAAAATGATAAAATTCATAATATTGAAAATATTATTTTGCCAATCATGGAAAATGCAAATTTACCAATGGTGCCTTTGAATGTAAAATTAAAGGTTGATACTGGATATGGGGATAATTGGGCAGAAGCACATTGATTTTGTTTTGTTATAAATTAACAAAATTTAACCTTGAATAAACCTTAATTTTGCACTCATATTATATTACTTAAGAATACTTTCAAATAAATAGGTGATTAATGAGTGAAAAAATTATTCTCGTAGACGATGATAGTAATATCTTAACTTCTGTTTCTCTGGCTTTAAGATCCGAAGGATGGTCAGTTGAAACATATAATGATGGAGAGCAGGGACTTATTGCACTTCAAAGAAATAATCCTGATATCGCGATTCTAGACATTAAAATGCCTAAATTGGACGGGATGGAGGTTTTGAAGAAGCTGAGAATTTCTAGCAATATACCTGTAATTTTTTTAACTAGTAAAGATGATGAAATAGACGAGGCTTTAGGGCTTAGGATGGGTGCAGATGATTATATTACAAAACCATTTTCTCAAAAATTACTTATTGAAAGGATTAGAGCAGTTTTAAGAAGAAGTTCTTTAGATATCTCAGACGTGTCTGAGAAAGTAATACAAAGAAATAATCTATATCTTGATCCAGATAGACATCTTTGTAAATGGAAGGGGCTAGAGGTTAAGCTTACGGTTACAGAATTTTTAATATTAAATTCATTAGCTTTCAGGCCAGGACTAGTTAAAAGTAGAGATCAACTTATAGATACTGCTTATGGAGAAACTATATATGTTGATGATAGGACTATTGATAGCCACATAAAGAGGATGAGAAGGAAATTTAGATTTTTTGATAAAACGTTTGATCATATTGAAACCTTATATGGAGTTGGGTATAGATATAAAGATGAATAAAATTGGCTAAAATTATAAAATTTTTAAGAAAAATATACTTGCCCCTAAAGACCAGAATATTAGTAATAATTTTATTACCAGTTTTATTGTATCCAATAATTATTATTTATTTCAATAAATATCAGGATATTTTAATTAGATCTGAATTTGCAGCTATTGAACGACAAGGTTTAACCTTAACTAAAGCTCTTGCTTTAGCAGAAAATCAATATGGCTTAATTCAACGAAATCAAGTTTCTAGCCCTGCATTACAAAGTTTAATTCCTAAGGTTAAGTATGGTTCAAATATAAGGGCTAGGCTTTTTGATATGTATGGAAACTTAATTGCAGATACAAAGGCTAGTATGAAATATAGTCCTTTTGTTAAAGTAAGTCCGTTGCCTTTAGTCAAAAATAATTCGCCGCTCGAAACATATTTAACAAGTTTTGTTTCTTTGTTTTCAAATTTAATTTCAAAACCATTAAATCTTCCATTATACAAAGATAATATAGGATTGACGCTTGATAATTATCCAGAAATAATAATTGCACTAAAGGGTAATATTACTAAAGTACTAAGACAAGATGCTAATAATAAACTTTTTCTATCTGTTGCGCTGCCGATCAAAAATATCCGCATGGTAAGAGGCGCTGTACTTCTTTCAGTGTCAGGTGAGAAAATTGAACAAGAATTAATTGATTTAGAGACAGAACTTTTTAAAGCATTTGGATTAATTTTACTAGCCACGTTCAGCTTAGCTTTTTATTTTGGGAGATCTATTACTAATCCAATAATAAAATTAGCAAACGAAGCAGACAAAATCTCTGAAGATAAAATGCAGAAAACTGTTAATTTAACGGAACTAAAAGCCAGAAAAGATGAGATAGGCAATTTAGCAAAATCTTTCTTTCAAATGACAAGAGAGCTCCAAAGTCGGATAGATCATATTGCAGAATTTGCAGCTGACGTTGCCCATGAATTAAAAAACCCTATTTCGTCTATAAGATCTGCATCAGAAACCATTGGTAAGATAAAAAACATTAAAGAACAAACACAGCTTATAAAAGTTATACAAAATGATGTAGCAAGGGTTGATAGATTAATTAATGATATTTCTGCAGCTTCTAGACTTGATGCTGAGCTATCTAGAATTGAAATGACTAAAATCGATATTACGGATTTGTTGAGTACTTTGATCGATATAAGATCTTCAACAATAAATTGTAATATTTATTTTTTTAAAGAAGTTGATAAATGTTACATTTGGGGAAATGAAAATAGAGTTGCACAAGTTTTTGATAATTTAATTCAAAATGCTGCCTCTTTCTCAACAAAAAATTGTACCATAGATATTAGGTTAGAGAAAAAGTTAGATAAAATAATTATTTTAGTAGAGGATAATGGCCCAGGTTTTTCTGAGGTTGGTATTAATAAAATATTTGATAGATTTTATACTGAAAGACCTAAAGCTGAGAAGTTTGGTAATCACTCTGGATTAGGCTTGTCAATTTCAAAGCAAATTATAGAAGCTCATGGTGCTACTATAGAAGTGTTCAATAGATTAGACAAAAAACGAAAATGTATTGGAGCTACTGTAAAGACTGTGTTTACTGCATTAAAATAATTTAAAGCTATCATTTCATAGTTTGCAGTATAAAAAATTAAATGTTATATAACCCTATTAATTTTTAGGGATAAACATGACAGATTACTCAATCACAGATATAAGCCTCGCAGAATGGGGAAGTAAAGAAATTTCAATAGCTGAAACAGAAATGCCTGGACTTACTGCCTGTAAAGAACTATTCGGGAAAGATCAACCATTGAAAGGAACTAGGATTGCTGGTTGTTTACACATGACAATCCAAACAGCGGTTTTAATTGAAACTTTGATTGCTCTTGGAGCTAGTGTTAGATGGGCTAGTTGTAATATTTTTTCAACGCAAGATCATGCTGCAGCTGCGATAGCTAAACAAAATATTCCAGTTTTTGCTAAAAAAGGTGAAACACTTAAAGAATATTGGCAATATGTTGATCAAATTTTCACTTGGTCTGATGGATCTGTGGCTAATATGATCCTTGACGATGGTGGAGATGCTACTCTTTATATTATTTTAGGAGCAAAAGCTGAAAATGGAGAGAAAATTCTTGCTTCTCCTGCAAATGAGGAGGAAGAGGCTTTAAAGGCTCAAATTCTTTCTAGATTGGAAAGTTCACCTGGTTGGTTTACAAAGGTAAGGGATAGCATAAAAGGTGTTACGGAAGAAACTACTACTGGTGTTCTAAGATTGTACCAGATGGCAGAAAAAGGTGACCTTCCATTTCCTGCCATCAACGTAAATGATTCAGTTACAAAATCTAAATTTGATAACCTGTATGGTTGCAGGGAATCTTTGGTTGACGGTATCCGAAGAGCTACTGACGTAATGTTGTCGGGTAAGGTAGCCGTTGTCGCTGGTTTTGGTGACGTTGGTAAGGGATCAGCCGCTTCACTTCGACAAGGCGGCGCAAGAGTTATAGTAACTGAGGTCGACCCTATATGTGCATTACAAGCTGCAATGGAAGGATACGAAGTTTGTTCTATGGAAGAAGCCTGTCCTAGGGGTGATATATTCGTTACTGCAACAGGTAATAAAGATGTGATAACAGTTGATCACATGAGGGATATGAAAGATAGAGCAATAGTGTGTAATATCGGACACTTTGACTCCGAAATTCAAGTTGAGTCTTTACAAAACATGAAATGGTCTGAAGTTAAGCCGCAAGTTGATGAAGTTGAATTCCAAGATGGAAAAAGGTTAATTGTTTTAGCTAAAGGCAGGCTTGTTAATTTAGGTTGTGCTACAGGACATCCTAGTTTTGTTATGAGTGCATCCTTTACAAACCAAGTTCTTGCTCAGATTGAAATTTGGGAAAAAGCCAATGAATATGATAATAAAGTATATACTTTACCAAGACATTTAGATGAAAAAGTAGCTAAACTACATCTAGATAAAGTTGGTGCAACGTTATCTAAGTTATCAAATGAACAAGCAGATTATATTGGTGTTCCAGTAAAAGGTCCATTCAAATCTGATAATTATAGATATTAAATTATGAGATCAATATCAGAGTTTGTTGTTAAATCTGAAATTGAAATGAGAAAATTAGGTTATTCATTAACAAACTTATTTCAATCTCAGGACCTAATTACGTTTACTGGTGACTTAGGTGTAGGAAAAACTTTTCTTTGTAAATCTATTATTAATAAACTTACTAGATTTAAAGAAATAACAAGTCCAACTTTTAATATTGTGAACACTTATTATTTCAAAAATGAGATAGAGATATGGCACTGCGATTTTTATAGAATTGACAGTTTTAACGAAGTTGAAGAAATTGGTGTTTTTGAAGATCTAAAAAAAAAATCATTTTTCTAGAATGGCCAAAATTTACAAAAGAAATTTCACAATTTGATCCGTTAAATATTTCTATCGAAATGGTTAATAGCGTAGATAAAAAATTATCTAATTTTAGAAAAATTTCTTTGCATGGGTCTCAGAAATGGTATTCTCGATTTAATAAAAATATAACATTAATAAAGTGAGCAACAAGTCCCATGAATTTTGTTTTTTACGATTTGGAAACAACAGGTAGAAATGCTACCTGGGACCAGATACTTCAAATTGGAGCTATTTTAGTTGATAGTAACTTTCAAGAAATAGATAGATTTGAAGAAAGGTGTCGCTTAAGGCAAGGTTTAATACCAGAACCAGGAGCTTTGATTGTTAATAAAACTTCTGTAGAAATGTTAAATAATGTTAATTTATCCCATTATCAGTTAATAAAAAAAGTTTATGATATTTTTAATAAATGGTCGCCAGCTATATTTATTGGTTACAACACTATTAGTTTTGACGAAGAGTTTTTAAGAAAAACTTTTTTTAAACTATTACTAGAGCCTTATACAACGCAATTTAATGGTAATAGGAGAGCTGATGTTTTAGGAATGAGCAGATCATCTAAATATTACTATCCTGAATGTATAAACGTTGGTTTGAATGAGAAAGGTAACCAAGTGTTTAAATTAGATGTGTTAACTCAGTTAAACGATATCAAACATAATGCTCATGATGCAATGGGTGATGTCGAAGCTACTATTGAAATTGCACAAATTCTGAAAAATAAAGCCCAAAATGTTTGGCAATCAGGGTTAAGTAATAGTAATAAAATTGAGGTAGATAATTTTCTTCTCAAAAATGATGTAATTTGTATGGATGAATATTTTTTTGGTAAATTTAATTCTTATGCCGTGACATATGTATGCAAAAATAAATTTAATTATCCACAATGTTTTGATTTAATTCATGATCCAATTGACTATTTTGAAATGTCAATTAAGGATTTAAAAACTAAAATGAAGCTTAAACCAAAATTTATCAAAGAAATTAAAAATAATAAGAATCCATTATTAATGGATGAAAGTTATATTGAAAAAATACCTTCCTATAAGTCATTAGGCTTAAATGTTCTTAAAGAAAGAGCTGAATTAATAAAAAACAATATTGATTTTAAAAATAAAATTCAAACGATACTGTTTGAAGAAAATGAAGAAAAACAAATGTTTAAATCACAAGTAGATATTGACCCTGAGGATAGCTTATATATTGGAGGCTTCCCTGATAATAGTGATAAATCTAAAATGTTACAGTTTCATAAAGCAGATTGGGAAGAAAAGTTTTTTATTTCAAACCAATTTAAAGATCCACGATACCAATATTTTGCTCATAGATTAATCTATGAAGAAGCCCCACAAATACTTCCTCAACTTGATTACGAAAAAATTCATAAAATTATTGCAAAACAAATATTAAGTACAGATAATGAAAAATGGAATACTGTTCCAAAATCATACCATCAACTAGACACACTAAGAGATCAATATGAAAATGAGAAGGATGACGAAAAAATTGAATTTTTAGGAGAATTAGATAATTTTCTTCAAAATCTTGAAAATAAATATCAAAAAACACAATAATTATTAAATTAGGAGACTTATAAATGGCGACTAATAAGACAAATGATCAAAATTTTAAAATAGATGTTTTAGATTCAAAGCAGCCTGTTTTAGTTGATTTCTGGGCAGAATGGTGTGGTCCATGTAAGGCTATTGCCCCATCTCTTGAAGAGTTATCCGAGGAAATGGCTAGTAAGCTTAAAATTGTTAAAATTAATGTTGATGAAAACCCTTCAATTTCTCAAACTTATAGTATTAGAAGTATTCCGGCTTTAATGATATTCAAAGATGGTGAAAAAATTTCAGAAAAAATGGGAGCTCTTCCTAAGTCAGCACTTCAATCATGGGTTAATGAAACTATTTAAATAGCAATACATCAGTTAATGACTGTTTCATTATATTTTAATACATGTCCTGTTAGATACAAAGAACCAGTTATGAGTAATGGTAAATTTTTATCAGCTCTTTGTAGTGCATTTTCTAAGCTTTCACATCCAAAAATGCTTAGTTGAATGTTTTTTAATTCTTGAGATAATTCTTCTGAACTATAGGCTGATTCAACTCCAGGAATTGAGATAACGAATATTCTATTTATATGTTTTTTAAAAGTATTTACAAATTCAATAGGATTTCTATTATTTAACATTCCAATAATTAAATCATACTTTTTGATTGGATTGTTGTTAAGGAAATTTTCTAAAACAACGGCTCCATCTTCATTATGAGAGCCGTCTAAAATAGTAATATTATTTCTAAATTTAGTAATTTGTCCCTTTTCTATATATTCAATTCTTCCATGCCATTGCGTTCTTTGTAACCCTTTAATAACATTTGACTTAGATATATTGGGTATTATTGTTTTAGCAGCTGTGTAAGCTGTAGAAGCATTTTCATATTGATGTTTCCCTCTTAAACCAAGTGGAGTTGATGAAGGTATAGATTTTAATTCTATTAAGTTTGCTTTCATTTTTTGAACACGTTCTATAAGCGTCTTATAAGCCTTTTGGTTATTTTGTTTAGCAATAATAATGGGAAGACTTTCTCTAAGTATTCCTGCTTTTTCTTTGGCTATACTTTCTATTGTTTTACCAAGATATTCAGTATGATCAAATCCTATTTTAGTTATTATACAAAGTTTCTTTTTATCAATTATGTTAGTGGCATCCAATCTCCCACCTAATCCAGTCTCTATTATGTTAATATCACTGGGGTTTCTGTGAAATGCAATCAAAGCTGCAGCAGTAGTAATTTCAAAAAAAGTAATTGGCTTATTTTTATTGTTAGATTCAATTTCTTCTAAAATATCAATTAACATTTCTTCAGAAATTTTTTTTTTCTTTATACGAATGCGTTCATTAAAGTTAATTAAATGAGGTGAAGTATAGATATTAACAGAATAGCTGTGAGCTTCGAATATTTCTTTAAGGAAAGATGCAGTTGACCCTTTACCATTTGTTCCAGCAATATGGATGACATTGCTTAATTGATTATGAGGACTCCCAAATTTATTCATTAATAAATTTAATCTAGTAAGATCAAAGTCTATTAGTTTAGGGTGAAGGGAAAACATTCTATTAAGAGTGTTTGTTAATTTTTTTTGATGAACCATGTGGTTAAGTATAATTAAAAATAAATGATCTATTTTTTATAAAAAGTTAATGTTTTTAATAAATTTGATATTGTTTGCTTTTGTTCAGATCTAGGAATAACTAAATCAACCATGCCATGTGATTTTAAGTATTCCGCAGTTTGAAAATCCTCTGGAAGTTTTTCTTTAACCGTTTCTTCAATTACTCTTCTGCCAGCAAAACCAATAATCGCTCCAGGTTCAGCTATATGTATATCACCTAACATTGCAAAGCTAGCTGTGACGCCACCAGTCGTTGGATTAGCAAGTAATACAATGTACGGTAATTTAGCTTTTTTAAGTCTATTGATAGCAATTGTAGTTCTGGGCATCTGCATAAGTGAAAAAATACCTTCTTGCATACGTGCTCCACCTGAAGATGGCACAACCATCAGGGAACATTTTCTTTTTATGGCTTCTTCAGCTGCTAAAATTAATCCATTACCTACTTGTCTTCCCATAGACCCAGCCATAAATGAAAAATCAAAGCAGGCTATAACTAAAGGAATGTTATTGATAGAACCAAAGCACACTAATAACGCATCATCTAGTTTTGTTTTATTTTGAGCTTCTTGTAATCGGTCACTATACTTTTTTTTATCTTTAAATTTTAAAGGGTCGGTATTTAGTTTTGGTATGGATATGTTTTCAATACTATCTTTATCAAATATGAATTCTATTCTCTCCTTAGCTGAAAGGTGATCGTGGTATCCGCAAGCTTTACAGACATTATTACTTTCATGAAATTCTTTATGAAAGATCATTTGTAAACATGATTTACATTTTACCCATAAAATTTCTTCAGGCTCGTCTCTTTTAACAAAGGCCTTAAATCTAGGTAATACTGTTTCTTTAATCCAATTCAATATTCTACCTTTCTTTCTTTAATTAAATATTTAAAAATTAAGGTTTAATTATGTTTAATTCTATTTGATATTTTAGATACAAATTCGATACAAGACTTAATAGTGACCTCTTTATTTTCACCTTTCTCAGATGATGATTTGATTAAATCCACTACTGCTGAACCAATAACTATTCCATCGGAAATTGATGCCATTGAATAGGCTTGTTCTGGTGAACGAATTCCAAAGCCTATGATAGTTGGAATATCCGTAATAGATTTTATTTTTTTTAGGTTCATGGATACATCGTCAACATTAGGAGCCTGAGTACCAGTTATTCCAGTGATTGAAACATAATATACGAAACCTGTAGCCTTTTTCAAAACTTGAACTAGTCTGTCTTTTGTAGTAGTGGGCGTAATCAATCTAATAAAACTTAGACCTTGTTTTTCTGAATAATTATATAATTCATCATCTTCCTCAGGAGGTAAATCTACAATGATTATACCATCTACACCACAATCAATAGATTTAGTTACAAAATCTTCTTTACCATATTTATATATAGGGTTGTAATAACCCATTAATATAATCGGAGTATAACTATTTTTTTCTCTAAATTTTTTTACAAGATTTAAACATTTTTCTAGGTTCATTCCAGACTTCAGAGCTCTTTGGCTCGATAGCTGAATAGCGGGGCCATCCGCCATAGGATCAGAGAAAGGCATACCTATTTCAATAAAATCTACTCCATTATCTGGTAATCGTTCAATTATATTTATTGACGTTTCAAAATCAGGATCTCCGGCTGTCAAGAAAATACCTAGGGCTTTTTGATTGTTTTGTTTTAAAATATTAAATGTATTTTGAATTCTACTCATTTGTTGATTTTACCCTTAAGGTTTCATAATCAAAGGTAAAACAGAGGATAAATCTTTATCGCCTCTTCCGCACATATTCATTATTATGATTTCACCTTTTCTTTTTGTAGCTAATTTTCCAGTAATATGTAGAGCGTGTGCAGGTTCAAGTGCAGGAATTATTCCTTCTAATCTGCTACATAGTTTAAATGCCGCTAGGCTTTCTTCATCTGTTGTAGATAAATATTTAATCCTACCAATGTCATGTAACCAAGAATGTTCAGGTCCTATACCTGGATAATCTAATCCAGCAGATATTGAATGTGCATCATTAATTTGTCCGTCGTTATCCTGTAATAAATATGTTCTATTACCATGAAGTATTCCAGGAGTTCCTGCAGAGAGAGAAGCCGCATGTTTGTTTGTTTTTAATCCTTTTCCAGCAGCTTCAACTCCAAAAATTTCAACCTCTTTGTCATCAAGAAAAGGATGGAACAATCCCAGAGCATTAGATCCTCCACCAATACATGCTACGAGAGCATTGGGCAAACAGTTCTCTTTTTCTAAAATTTGTTTTTTTGCTTCTTCTCCAATTATAGATTGAAAATCTCGAACCATTTTAGGGTAAGGGTGTGGGCCAGCAGCAGTTCCTATAATATAGAAATGAGTATTTGCGTTTGATACCCAAAACCTAAGGGCATCGTTCATAGCATCTTTTAAAGTACCAGTTCCAGAAGTAACAGGGTTAATCTTTGCACCTAAAAGTTGCATTCTTTGTACGTTAGGCTTTTGCCTTTCTATATCCATTGCTCCCATAAAAACTTCACATTCAAAACCAAATAAGGCACAAGCAGTCGCAGTTGCAACTCCATGTTGGCCAGCTCCAGTTTCTGCAATTATTTTATTTTTACCCATTCTTTTAGCCAATAAAATTTGTCCAATGACATTGTTTATTTTATGCGCTCCGGTGTGGTTTAGTTCATCTCTTTTTAAATAAATTTTAGCACCACCAAAAAATTCTGTTAGTCTTTCCGCAAAATATAGAGGACTCGGTCTACCAATATAATCTCTTCTATACATATCCAAATCATCTAAAAATAACTGATCTTTAAGAGCTTCTTCGTATGATTTTTCAACGTTTAATACCAGTGGCATAAGTGTTTCTGCTACAAACCTTCCGCCGTGGATACCAAATCTTCCATTAGAATCAGGACCTGTTCTCAAACTATTTAAATTAATATTTGTCATATTTCATCCATTAAATATTTCTACATTTTGTTATAAAATTTTTAATCATTTCTGGATCTTTTATCCCTTTACTTATTTCAACTCCAGAAGAAATATCTATTGCAGGTGGATTACTAATTTTAACTGCCTGTTCTATATTATTTATATTAAGGCCACCTGCAAGCATCCATTTTTTTTGTGGCTCACAGTTTTTTATAATATTCCAGTTAAACATTTCACCATTACCTCCTGGTAAAATAGTTGAAGGTGAGTCTAAAAGAAGAATATCACATAAATTTTCATAATCTTGATTTGCTTTTATTAAATCTAATTTATTTTTAATTCCTATACCTTTGATTATTGGAATTTCGAATTTTACTTTAATTTCTTTACACCTTAAAGGAGTTTCATTTCCATGAAATTGAAAGTAGTCAGGTTTAATGTTTTGTTTAATTTCCTTAATAAAATCATCATCAGAATTAACTGTTAAGGCAACTATTTTTGAATGTTGGTTACGATTTTTTAATAACTGTTGTGCATCACCCAGAGATAGATTTCGTGGAGATTTATCATAAAAAACTAAACCTATATAATCGGCTTTGCTTTCTATGGCAGCATCCATACACAATTTATCGTTTATACCACATATTTTTATTTCAAAATTATTACTCATCTTTTAAAATACAAATGTGGTAAGAATCATTTGTTTAAACGGTCTTTCATATTTTTTCCCATTCTAAAATATGGGATCTTTTTTGCAGGAACTGCTACAACTGATCCATTTTTTGGATTTCTAGCAATGCGAGCATCTCTTTCTTTTGAACCAAAAACTCCAAAACCCCTTAACTCTACTCTATCGTTTTTAACAATAGCGTTGCTAATTGTATTAAAAAAAATATTTACAATTTTTGAGGCATCTTTTTGATAAACTCCTGGATTTAAGTTAACAATTTTTGTTATTAGATCTGATTTATTCAATTTAATACCTCATTTATTATTCTTTAGAAATTTTATCCTTTTTAGCCAAGGCAGCACCTAAAATATCTCCTAAACTTGCACCACTGTCTGATGATCCAAATTCGGCCATAGCTTTCTTTTCTTCTTCGATTTCTCTAGCCTTGATAGAAAGGTTAATTTTTCTTTGTTTTTTATCAATATTTGTAACAGTAGCATCAACTTTATCGCCAACTCCATATCTATCTGTTCTTTGATCATTTCTTTCTCTAGCTAAGTCACTTTTCTTTATGAAGCCTTTAATATTATCGCCTACAGTCACATCCAAGCCATTGTCTGAGATTACTGCTATTGTACATGTAACAGTAGAGCCTTTTCTTATATTATCGATCTCTGATGACGCTAGGTCTTCGGTCAATTGTTTTATACCAAGAGATATTCTTTCTTTATCAACATCAATATCTAATATTTTGGCTTTTATAGAGTCTCCTTTAGTAAAACCTTTAATCAATTCGTCTCCATTACCGTCCCAACTAAGGTCAGACAAGTGAACTAAACCATCAATATCGTCAGAGAGTCCTATAAAAAGACCAAATTCTGTAATATTTCTTATCTCACCTTCAATTGTACTTCCAGTCTTATTATTATCTTTATAGGATTTCCATGGATTCTCTATGCATTGTTTTATTCCAAGTGAAATTCTTCTTTTTGACACGTCAATTTCAAGAACAATTACTTCAACTTTTTCTGAAGTTGATACAATTTTACCTGGGTGAACATTTTTTTTAGTCCAACTCATCTCAGAAACATGAACTAAACCTTCAATACCGTCCTCTAACTCTACGAAGGAACCATAATCTGTTATGTTAGTAACTACGCCATTCATTTTTGAGCCCACTGGAAATCTGTCAATAACTTTTAACCAAGGATCTTCTGTTAATTGTTTTATTCCTAGAGAAATTCTTTGAGTTTCGTCATTAAACTTAATAACCTTAACTTGAACTGATTCTCCCATTTGCAAAGCTTCTGAAGGGTGATTAATTCTTTTCCAAGAAATATCAGTTACATGCAATAATCCATCAACACCACCTAAGTCAACGAATGCCCCATAATCAGTTATATTTTTAACAATACCTTGTAGTACTTGACCTTCTTGTAAATTAGCAACTAATTCAGATTTAGCTTCAGCCCTACTATCTTCAAGTACAGCTCTTCGAGAAACTACAATATTTCCTCTTCTTCTATCCATTTTTAAAATTTGAAATGGTTGAGGAGTACCCATTAAGGCACCCAAGTCTTTTATTGGTCTAATGTCAACTTGACTTCCTGGTAAGAAAGCAGTGGCACCTTCAAGGTCAACTGTAAAACCGCCTTTAACTTTACCAAATATAACCCCGTTAACCCTCTTTTGTTCTTCAAGAGCCTTTTCTAAGTTAATCCATGATTCTTCTCTTTTTGCTTTCTCACGACTTAAAACAGCATGCCCATTTATATCTTCTAATCTTTCAATATAGACTTCAACTATATCACCTGGGTTAATTTGAATATCATCTTCACTATTTCCAAACTCTCTTAAAGAAACTCTTCCTTCAGATTTAAGTCCTACGTCTATTAAAATCATATCTTTTTCTATTGATAAAACTGTTCCAGATACTACTGAACCTTCAATACTTGCCATTTCTTGAAAGCTTTGATCTAGTAATTCTGCAAAATTTTCACTAGTAGAGTTGGCTGTTATATCAGCTTGGGACAATATATTCTCCTATTAATTATGTGCTTAAAAGCATTGTGCTGAGGTTATAATTATGGAAACTAAAGAATTAACTCTTAAATTATAAATATTTGTGTCAGCTTGTTAAATGTTAAATTTATTGATTGAAATTTCCATTTTTCAACCTACTATTTTATTACTTCTTTCAATAATTTTAGTAGCAATTGACATTACCTCATCAGCACTAATTGAACTTGTATCTATAATAAATGCATCTTCAGCTGGTACTAAAGGTGATGTCTTTCTTCTACTATCAGATAAATCTCTCTTTGTTATATCAATTATTAAAGACTGCAACATACACTCTTCATCATTCCCATGCAAGAAAGATATGTTTTTTTCTAAAAGTCTTCTTTTTGCTCTAATTTCTACTGAAGCATTAATAAAAAATTTAAAATTTGCATTAGGTAGGATTTTAGTTCCTATATCTCGTCCATCTAGTATACAACCACCATATTTTTCCTTATTAACATTAGCAAATTCTATCTGTTTTAAATTAAGTGTCTCTCTAAGGCTTGGAAAGGATGCAATCTTTGAAGCTAGAGCTGCTACTACTTCAGTTCTTAATTTATTATTTTCTAATTGCTTAAAACTTAATTTCTTAGCAATTTTACAACTTTCTATTTCTAAATTTGTGTAATCGTTTTTTTTATCATTAATCAATTCTAAAGCTACCATTCTGTACATAGAACCTGTGTCTAAATGAGGGAAATCATATTTAACAGACAATCTTCTTGCTAAAGTTCCTTTTCCTGATGCTGCTGTGCCATCAATTGCTATTTCAATCATTTTATTAATAACTTAATATTTTTTTAATTTAAAGTTGTTCAAACTTAGCACCAATTTTTTTCATTTTATCTAAGAAAAAAGGAAATGATGATTTTATGGTATCAGTATTATCTACTTTAATTGGCTTTTCGCTTATTAGACCCAGACACAAAAAACTCATTGCAATTCTATGGTCCAAATTTGAGTTAATCTCAACGTTTTGATTTATTTGCCCCTGAGGGCCTATCCCTTTAACTATCATACTATTATGAGTATCAATTGTTTGCACTCCAACCTTTTTTAGCCCTTCGCAAACTGATTTGATTCGATCAGTTTCTTTATATCTGAGCTCTTCAACACCTTCCATGATAGTATCTCCTTCTGCCTTAACTGCCGCGATTGCCAGTATAGGATATTCATCAATCATAGAAGCAGCTCTTGATTTAGGAATAGTTATGCCATTTAATTTACTTGTCTCAGCAACTATATCAGCAATTAATTCACCATTCATTTCTCTTGAATTAGTAAATTTAATGTTAGCGCCCATTTCTATAAGTGTCTTAAATAAACCTGTTCTCAACTCATTCACACACACATTCATAACTTTAACCTTGCTATTGGGAGTAATTAATGCTGAGACAATTGGAAATGAGGCACTAGATGGGTCTGATGGGACATTTATGTCTAATGGTTTAAGTGAAGGAATGCCCTCAAGTATGATTTTCCACTTTGAATTTTTTAATTTAATTGTTTCAATTTTAGCGCCAAAATATTTCAACATTCTTTCAGTATGATCTCTTGATAGTGAGGGTTCTATAATAGATGTTGTTCCTATTGATGATAAGCCAGCAAGTAGGATGCTAGATTTAACTTGGGCAGATGCTACTGTACTTTCATATTCTATAGGTAATGTAATTTTACTTCCTTTTATCTTAATGGGAAGGGTATCATTGTTAAAATTTTCTATAGTGGCGCCAGTTTCAATCAAGGGTGATATAATTCTTTTCATGGGTCTTTTTGAGAGAGATTGATCACCTATGAAGGTTGCTTCAACGTCTGAACCTGCAACTAGGCCCATTAATAATCGTGCACCTGTTCCAGAATTTCCCATATCCAAAATATTATTGATACCTGATAAAGAACCTATTCCACTTCCAAAAACCTCCCATTTATTATTAGATAATTTGTTGATAGATACTCCCATTTTTCTAAGTGCATTAGCTGTTGCTAGGACATCTTCACTTTCTAAGAGATTATTAACAATTATTTTGCCAGTGACTGCAGAACCAATTATTAAAGATCTATGTGATATAGATTTATCTCCAGGGACTATCATTTCACCTGATAAATTTGAGCTTTTATGTGATATTATAGAATTCAATCTGATTTAACCTTTTTAAAAAAATATCAATAATATATAACTAAATTTCTAAAAATTAACATAATTATTAAAAATATTTTGACAGAGTTACTTTTTTTAGTCTAATCGGTTTGTGTATTTTTATTATAGAGGAGAAGATTAATGGCCAAGCCTGAATGGGGTGTAAAAAGAATATGTCCAGCTTGTGGATTTAAATATTATGATTTTAATAAATCTCCTATTACGTGTCCTTCATGTAAGGTGGAATTTGACCCCGATGTATATTTAAAAAGTAGAAAAGGCAAAAATTTTTCACCTAAAGTAGCTATTGAAAACAACGATGATATAAACAATATAGATGAAATAGAGGTTGAGAACGACGAAGAAGTAGTGAATGATGATGATCCGATATTGGAAATAAATAAAGATGATAAAAATAATGATAGTGACGAGAACGATAGTATTTCTGATGATGTCCATTATATTGAAGAAACTGATATAAATGAAGATGACGAGACTGGCGTAGAAATTATAGAAGATCAAAAAGATTAAATATAAATTGGGGGCTATAGCTCAGCTGGGAGAGCGCTACACTGGCAGTGTAGAGGTCAGCGGTTCGAACCCGCTTAGCTCCACCATTTATTTTAAAACTGGAAATTTCAAAAATGACTATAGTAGCTTTTTATAGTAAAGGAACTTCTATAGAGGTTCAAAACACTTGGAGTAAAAGATTAAAGTTCTATTACCCATCGTTAAAGTTGGTGCCTCTTTTGTCAGAAGAAGCAAAGTTTGCAACTGTTGCTTTATTATGGAAAGCACCTCTGAATTATTTAAATAAAATGACTAGAATAAAAGGGTTAATATCTTTAGGTCAAGGTGTTGATCACATATTAAATGGAAATTTAATTCCTGAAAATATTCCTGTAGTCAGGATAGTTGATCCTTATATGGCTAAATCAATGAGCCATTGGGTTTTGTTATCCATATTAAATATTATAAGAGAAACTTATGGATATTTTAGTCAAGAAAATACAAAAATATATAAACCAAGAGATGAAAAAAACTTTTTATCATTAAAAATTGGAGTTTATGGTATTGGAGCTATTGGTAGTGTGGTAGCGAAAGATCTTAGCTACATGGGTTTTAATGTACAAGGTTGGAGTAGAACTAAAAAAAAAATTAAAACAATTACATGTTTCTCTGGAAATGAGGGTTTTAAAGAATTAATCACAAATAGTGATATTCACGTTTGTCTCCTCCCACTTACACCGTCAACAGAAAATATCTTCAATAAACATAAATTTATAAACATGAAAAAAGGATCGTGTTTTATTAATGCTGGCAGAGGCGAGCATGTTGACGAAAATCATTTGTTAGATAGTTGTAGATCAGGGCATATTTCGAATGCTGTTTTAGATGTCTACAGGAATGAACCTTTACCTAAAAACCATCCTTTTTGGAAACAAGACAATATTAGGTTATGGCCTCATGTTGCTGCTGAAACTAATCCAGATACTGCTGCTAAACAAATAGCTAACGCTATCAAATGTCTTGATAATAACATTGTTCCACCAAATACTGTAGATAGAACTCTAGGTTATTAAATATATAAATTAACTTTCCATAGTTAAACTTTACATTATAATATTAGTCTGTTTGATGTTTTGGAGAGTGCTATGGACTTTAAGAATAGAATTATAAACTCAGACCAAATACGTGGTGCAATGATATTTGAATTTTTTAGCCCAGGTATTCCTCTAATATTAAAAAATGCTGGATGTGATTTTATAATATTTGATATGGAACATGGTGGACTTTCCTTAGAGCAATTTAAAAATTTGGCGGCTATAAGTAACGCGAATAAGATACTTCCTTTTATAAGAATACCAGAATTAAGTTATAACTATATAACTAGAGCTCTAGACCTCGGAGCGGCTGGTATAATGACGCCTATGGTTAATAGTGCTGAAGAAGCAATAACCATAGTTCAATCTTCTAAATATCCACCTTTAGGTGTGAGAGGGGCTGGATTTGGTTTTGCCCATGATAATTATGTGAATAAAAATCCATTATCTTACATCCAAGAAGCTAATAAAAAACTAATAAATATTATCCAAATCGAAACTAGCTCAGGTTTAAAAAATGTAGAAGAAATAGCTTCAATTGATGGTGTTGATTGTTTATGGGTAGGTCATTTTGATTTAACAAACTTTCTAGAAATACCAGGAGATTTCAAATCTCCAATTTATTTAGATGCTATAAATAGAATTGTATCTGCCGCAAAATCGAACAATAAAAGTCTTGGTATAATGGTTAATAGTAAGTCTGAGCTTGAAATGTATTCTAATCTTGGTTTTAATATAATTGCAGTAGGAACGGAAATGAAACTTTTAGGTGATGGAATATCAAATTTATTAAACTAAAAAATAAAGCCTTATGGAGAATCTAAAATGTTTAAAGTTGGAATTTCTGGTGATTTGCTGAATAGCGAAAATAAACCTTGTTTTGGAGACGCTCCTCTAGAATTATTGAAAGTAAGAAAAGATATTGAATTTTTTTGGATGGATAAGTCTATTACAGAAGTTTCATCTAAAATGGCATCACAATTTGACGCTATACTTCTTAATCTTCCAAAAGCTAATTTAGAAACTGTTTCAAATAAAAATTGTAAACTCAAAATAATTTCTCGTTTTGGTGTAGGCTTTGATTCTGTTGACATAGCTGCTATGAAAGAGAAAGGTATAGTTGTAACTAACACGCCTAATGCCGTGAGAAGACCTGTGGCAGTTGCTGCTTTAACAATGATATTTGCAATGGCAAGCAAATTGATAATTAAAGATAAACTGGTTCGAAAAGGAAATTGGAATGAGAGAACTAACAATATGGGCGTTGGTCTCTCAAAAAAAACTCTGGGTATTATTGGAGCTGGAAGCATAGGTACAGAAACAATAAAGCTTTCGAAGCCTTTTTTTAAAAATATTTTAGCATACGATCCTTTTTTGTCGGAACAGCAAATTCATGAAAAAGGTGCTGTAAAATCAGATTTACATCAATTATCATCAAAATGTGATTTTATTGTGATTCTCTGTAATCTTGATGAAAGCACTAAAGGAATGATAAACGAAACATTTTTGTCAAATATGAAAGAAAGTGCTTATATTTTTAACCTTTCAAGAGGTCCAGTTATCAATGAAAGACATTTAGAAAAGGCATTAGAGAATAAAGCAATTTCTGGAGCAGGTTTGGATGTTACAAATACAGAACCTATTTCATTAGATAGTAAGCTTTTGTCTTTTAGCAATGTTGTCATTACTCCACACGCATTATGTTGGACAGATGAATGCTTTAACGACATAGCTGAAGAAGCAATCAAATCTATATTAAATTTTATAGATAAAAAGCCAATTTTAAATCAGGTTAACAAATAATGATTTAAGCAGCTTCATCTTGAATGGTTTGTGAAATTACAGCTATTGCACTTTGACTAGTCTTACACCCTCTTAACTTGGTAATGAGCTCGTCTTTTTTTAGCAATCTCGATACAAGAGCAAGTGCTTGCAAGTGTTCCGAACCGTTATTAGTAGGTGCTAAAAGTAAAAAAATGATATCTACCGGCTGATCGTCATTTGCATTGAACTCGAGGCCACTCGACAAAATAGCTAAAAAACCTTTTGGTTTATCTAGTGAACTTTCGGTTGTGTGGGGAATGGCTATCCCATTTCCAACAGCTGTTGAACCAAGCTTTTCCCTTTTTATTAAGTTATCTAATATTGTTTTATAGCTAACTTTGATATCTCTTTCAGCTAATTTACTCAAGGCGTCAAGGACATGTTTTTTACTAGAAGCATTAAAATCAACTAGAATTGATTCCTCTGACAAGATATCATTGATATTCATTTATATAACCTATAAAAACTTACCAAAATTAAATAAGTGTGTGTTGATAGTACCATCAAACAAATCAGTCAAGAACATATTTAATAAAATTTGAGATTAAAAAAAACTATTTCCAAGATAAACATCTCTAACTCTTCTATCAGATTTTACTTGGCTTGGAGTGCCTGTCATTATCAGTGATCCATTAAATAGTATATAAGCTCTATCAACTATATCTAATGTTTCTCTTACATTATGATCTGTAATTAAGACTCCTATATTTTTAGATTTCAATTTATTAATTAAATTTTTAACATCATTAACTGCAATGGGGTCTATGCCAGCAAGTGGTTCATCTAGCAAAATATAACTAGGATTTGTTGCCAGGGCTCTTGCAATTTCAACACGTCTTCTTTCTCCACCAGATAAGGTTGCACCATATGAGTTTCTTATTTGATTAATATTAAATTCGGCTAATAGGTCTTCTAAAATTTCATATTTTTCATTCGTTGTAACATTCAAAATTTCTAGAATAGATAATATGTTTTCTTCAACAGTTAAGCCTTTGAATATAGATGATTCTTGTGGTAGATATCCAATTCCTTTTCTTGCACGGATATGCATCGGCAAGTGGCTTATACTAGATTTGTTAAGTAAAATGTCTCCTTTATCACAATTTATTAAACCTGCTATCATATAAAAACACGTAGTTTTACCCGCTCCATTAGGACCTAGGAGACCTACAGCTTCTCCTTTTTCAAGATTCATAGTAACTTGATTAACCACAAGCTTCTTATCATAAGTTTTTGAAATAGAATTGATTAATAAGCCATTTTTTAATTGTATTTGACGTTCATCAGGGGAAATATTGCTTGATGAATATGCCTTTAATCTTTCTAATTCTTCTTTTATTGTACTCAGTTTAATCTCCCTTAACTTTATTTTTGGTGGGTGAAAACACTCCCTTTACACGTTGTCCTTTTTTTCGATCTCCAATTATGTTGCTTATGCCAGATTTAAGGTTTGTTATTCCCCTAGAACCTCTAATAATTGATTTTTTATTAATTATAACAACGTTTCCTGTAAGTTTTATGATTTCATCCAAAGAGTTATAAACCCCTAAATCAGCTTTTGATTTTTGTCCTTTTTTTACATTTTCAATAATTACATTTCCCTTGGCAGTAGCTTTTTTTAAAGATTGTTCTTTGCCTGTAAAGTCTGCTTTAACGTTTTCTCCAAATATTGTTGTTTTATTTGGTAAAGTGATTTTTACATTCCCACTAGCTTCAGCTTTTTTACTTAAATCATTAAATGTAATCATTTTTGAAGACTCAATATGTCCTGACGGAGATGAAAAAGTTTGAAATGGCCCAGTTATCAATGCAATTTTAGAATTAAGATCATATGTCATAAATTGCCCTGTTGCTTTAGCTTTACCTTTTGTTAGTATAACATTTGTTTTAGCAGTTATTTTTGTTAGTTTATTTTCACCATTTTCTTCTATATATAGAGCTTTAACAAGATTTGCTTTTAGTATTAGTCCGTCTTTTCTTAATATTACATTCCCTTTTGCTAAGTAATACTTTTCTTTCTCAAACCATTCGAGAGATTCATCTGCTTCTACTGTAAGTTTAGATAATTTTTCTTTTTGATCCTCTTTTGATAAGGCAAGATATGGGCACAAAGAGAATACTAAATAAAATATTAAAAGATAAATTTTTTTAGGTTTCATTTTTTCTTGATAAAAGCATAGTCAAAACTGCTTTTCCTTTAATTCTAATATATTCCCCATTCTTCCTTAAATCTAAACCATTTCCATTAATTTTAGTATTTCCTGAAATAATTTTAACTTTGTCAACTGTTGAAAAATTGCCTTTTTTTAAAGTCCCAACCAGGGTTTTTGTTTCTAAAACAAAATTTCTTGACTTTTTTATAATCTTTACTTTCTCTGAAAAATTAAAGTTTTCATAATTATTTGATACTATAGCATGACCTGCAACAATTTTTGTTAAAATACCGTTTTTATCAATTGTAGTTAGAGAGTTTTCTAAAATAACTTTATTAGCTTCAGTTTTACTCTCTTTGAGAGTTTCAGCTACTATTAAAAATTTTTCACCTCTTTTACTCTTTTGGTGAATTCTTACTCCACTAATTTTATCTGAGTTTTCTTTTTTTGTTTTGACTATAGCTTTATCAGTTGTTTTAAAAACTTCACTTATAAAAATATTAATCATAAAGATTAAAACTAAAGTTATGATTAATGAAGCAAAGATAAATTTCTTATTAATCAGTCTAAACATTTCTTATAAAAACTTCTCTAAAATAATCAATAGTTAATGAGAAAAAATATCTAAATTATCAAACCCAGTTAAATCTAATTTTGATCTTGTTTTTAAAAAATCAAAACAAAACTTAGCTAAATCTTCTCTATTTTCACGTTGGAGAAGTAAATCTAACTTTTCCTTAATTTGGTGAAGGTATAAAACATCGGAGGCAGCATATTTTAATTGTGATGGATTTAACGATTTAGCTCCCCAATCAGAGGTTTGATTTTGTTTGTCTAATTCAAATCCAAGTAAATCTCTACATAAATCAGCTAGGCCATGTCTGGCACCAAAAGTCCTTGTTAGCTTTGAAGCTATTTTGGTGCAATATATTGAACCATTGATTTCGCATATATTTTTTTCAATAGCAGCAATATCAAATCTAGCAAAATGAAATAATTTAATTGATTTATTATCTCTGAATATTTTTTTTAAATTTGAAAAACTTTCCTTTTTTTTAATAGCCTCTGTTGTGATTTGTATAAGGTGAGCATTTCCGTCTCCACTTGACAACTGAACTAAGCAAAGACGATCTCTTTGTAAGTTTAGTCCCATTGTTTCGGTATCTATAGCTATAACACTACCAAAGCTTATGTCTGACGGAATGTCATTTTGATGAAGAAAATAAGTCATTTATTACACGCAACACTTTAAAAAAAATATAAATGTTATAATATCATATTATGATAACAAATCATCTATATATTTTTATACTTGAAACAATTTATGAAGGTAAAATCAGTGGGTTCTATTAAAAACAAAAAAATTCTCATACTTGGAGGCACTGGTTTTCTAGGAAATAAATTAATTTCTTCGTTGTTAAATGATAATTTACAAATCTATTTACTAGCCCGAAACAGTCGGACACGTAAAGATCTCCAGAAATATAACTCTAATATAAATATAAAAATATTTGATTGGATAGGGACTGATTCAAAAATTATTGAAAAAATTTTGAAAGAAGTAAACTGCGTTATTAACTTATGTGGCATTCTTTATGAAAACAGGACTGGTGACTTCGATCGGGTTCACTCTGAGCTTCCTTCTCTCTTAGGTGAATTATGTTTAAAAAATAATATTGAAACATTTGTTCATGTTTCAGCTTTGGGTGTTTCAGAGTTTTCAGATAGCAAATACTCAAGAAGTAAGGCTATTGGGGATAAAAGGTTATTAGAAAATTTTCCAAAAGCAAAAATATTAAGACCTTCTTTATTATTTGGAAAAGGTGATAACTTTTTTGGTCAATTCTCTAAAATGTCATCAATTTCTCCGGCCTTACCTTTAATATCTAAAAACACAAGATTTCAGCCTATATTCGTTGATGATGTTGTTTTAGCGATAATTAAATTACTTTCAAAGAAAGATATAAAAGGTAATATTTTCGAAATAGGTGGAAAATTTGTATATACTTTTGAAGAATTGTTGAAAATATTACTTGATATCAAAAATATAAAAAGGTTGTTAATACCTTTAAGTCCTAACCTTATGATTTTTCCTGCATTTTTTCTTCAACTTTTACCTAAACCACCATTTACCGTAGATCAGATGAAGCTTTTAAGGAAAGATAATATCTTAAATGGAAATCATCCTGGTTTAGAGGCTTTAAACATAAAAGCCACAAGCATGAAAAAGGAATTAACAAAAATTTACAAAAATTAAAATTTATTAAAAGTAAGCATATAATAAGATTGTTATTCCTAATATAATTCTATAAATGACAAAAATTTTTAGTGAAGCTCCACTTATCCATTTCATAAAAAAATTGATTGTTAAGTAAGCTGTAATAAAGCTAATTAAAATACCCAGAAGCATTTGCTTAGTAACAAAAACACCTGATTCATTGTATAAAGTGATTGTTTCAAGAGTAGTTGCTGCAATGATAACTGGTATTGATAATAATAATGAATATTTAGATGCATCATAACGACTAAATCCCCTTAAAAGGCCAGCGGTTATAACAATTCCTGATCGGCTTGTTCCAGGAATTATTGCTAAAGTTTGAGCTAATCCTAAAATTAATGCATCTTTTAAATTTAAGTTGTCAATTAATTTTCTAACTCTAAGATTTTTATCTGCAAGTCCTAACAAAACTCCAAAAACTAGCGTGGACCAACCAATAATTTCAAGGTTGCGGATTATATTTATATCAAAAAAATTTACTAAAAAACCTATAATAACAATAGGTACGGTACTTATAATTAAATTTTTAAAATCAATAAAACCCCTATAATTATCTCTATCAGGAGATATAGTTTCTAAAAATATCTTTAAAATATCTTTTTTTAAATATATTATGACTGCTAAAAGAGTTCCAAAATGTAAAGCAACATCAAAGCCTCTATTTGTTGTGATATCAGTAAAAAACTTGGGGAATAATATCAAGTGAGCACTTGAAGAAATAGGAAGAAACTCCGTAATTCCTTGTATCATTGACAATATTACAATTATTTCCCACATCAATCAAAACTCTACAAATATATTTTAAATCATTATTAGACTTAAATATTGCTATAATCTAATAAAAAATTCATAATTATAATATAATTAAATAATGAAACTTTGTACTTTTTTGAGTTATTTTAATAATGATTTGGAACAGAAAAAACCCATATTTAGCAGAAATATATGAGTGTCAACTCTTGTCTGGTGAGAAATCAAATAGAGAAATACGACATTATGAAATTGATCTTGGTAATAGTAAAATAAAATATGAACCAGGTGACAGCTTAGGAGTGATACCCAAAAACAATCATGAATTAATAAATTCTATAATATCTAGGCTTGATGCTTCTCCATCAGCTATACCTGATGGATATAATAGTTCTTTATTTGATTTGTTAGAGAATGATTATGAAATTTTAACCCCTACAAATAGATTGATCCACTTCATTAATGAAAACACGCTACACCAAAAACTTAATGATGTTATTTTAAGACATGATAAAGAAGCACTAGCGAAATTTAAATATGGAAAAGATATCTTGGATTTTATGAATTTAGACAAGAGCTTGAAGATAGATTTAAATATTTTTTTAACTCTTTTGAAACCTATTCAACATCGAGCTTATTCAATTTCCTCAAGCTCTTTAGTATATCCTAATCAAATTCACTTGACTGTTTCTACAGAGCGGTGGCGAAATGATTCACGAAGTTATGGAGGGGTATGCTCTACTTTTTTATCAGACAAATGTTTCAAAGGTTCAAAAATTAAAATTTTTTTAATACCTAATAAATCGTTCAGACTTCCAATAGATCAAAAAAAATCAATAATAATGATTGGTCCTGGAACTGGTGTTGCACCATTCATATCATTTTTACAAGAAAGAAAAGCAAATAGAAGCATTGGAAAAAATTGGCTTTTTTTTGGAGCCCAAACACAAATGAATGATTACCTTTATTGCGACCATATTAAACTAATGAAGAAAGATAATATTTTACAAAAGTTAAATTTAGCATTTTCAAGAGATCAGAAAGAAAAAATTTATGTGCAAGATAAAATGTATGATGAAAGATCAGATTTTTTTCAATGGATTGAAAACGGTGCCTATTTATATGTATGTGGAGATGCACATAAAATGGCTAAAGACGTAGACTCGATGTTGCACAAAATAATCAGATCACAGTTAGACTGTTCCTATGAAGTATCTGTGGATTATATAAAAAATCTTAAAAAGGAAAAAAGATATCTTTTAGATGTCTACTAATTTAAATATCGTAATAATTTTGAGGTGGTTCTATGAAATGGGATAGATTACGTTTATTTAATATTGTTGCTCAAACAAGGAATATTACTGAAGCATCTTATATTTTACATGTAAGTCAATCTGCTTTGAGCAGGCAGATGAAAGCTTTAGAAAATGAGTTAGGTGTAAAATTATTTTTAAGAAATTCAGATGGAATTTCATTGACTAAAGCTGGTATGCGTCTTTCGTCTTCTGTAGAAATTTTGGCATCTGACATTAGTAAAACGCATAATCAACTTTTAGAAGATATGGATGTGCCATCTGGTAGATTAAATATAACAGCAACAAATGCTTTTGGTGCGTTGTGGGTTGCGCCTAGAATGTCAAAATTTAAATCTTTATATCCTGACATTAATGTAGCTCTTAGCCTAAGAGATTCAGAACCTAGGGTCACTAACTTTAATTCTGATGTGGAGGTAAGAATGACGCCGAGCGTATCACAGGATGATATTCAAATTAAGTTAGCAAACTGTAAGTACAAAATATTTGCATCAGATGATTACATTTCGAAAAATGGATATCCTAAGACAAGTAGTGAATTAGATAATCATAAAATTATTTCTTATGGAGAAGATGCACAGCCACCTTTAGATAGGTATAGATTAAACTGGTTATTAACTATAGGTAAAGAAAATAAAAGGCCAAGAAAACCAGTTTTTGAGGTTTCTAGCATATATGGAATAGCCAAAGCTACTGAAGTAGGAATGGGAATTGCCTCGTTACCTGATTGGATGGAATTTGAAATGATTGCTCTTAAAGAAATTTTATCACAATTAGAAGGGCCAGAAATGTCAATTTCATTGTGTTTTAATTATGAATTAAGAAATGATGCCAGGATTAATGCTTTTAAAAATTTTATGTTAAAAGAAGCGGAAGCCATTAATTAATGTGTTAATCATTTTTGAAATGCATTTAATGCATACCTGTTATATGATGATATATTTTACAATCACTAATAAATGAATTAATTTGCTTTTCCATTTGATAGAATTAAATAGTTCAAATTTTGTGTAATAAATAATTATTTACTAAAATGTAAATATGCTCAGAGGAATATAGATGTCAAAAAATAAGTTTAATAAAATGGGTTTTCCTGAAGAGTATGGCCTATACGACCCAAAAAATGAGCACGAAAATTGTGGTTTTGGTTTTATAGCAAATATTAAAAATGAACCTAAGCACGAAATAGTTCATCAAGCCCTTGAGATTGTTCATAATCTTGATCATAGAGGAGCAGTGGGGGCTGATCCACTTGCAGGTGATGGTGCTGGAATATTGATTCAAATACCTGATCAATTTTTTAGAGCTGATTTTGCTAGAAATGATATTACTCTTCCTAAGATTGGAGATTATGGTGTTGGAATGGTTTTCTTTCCACAGGATAAAACTAGAGCTGATTTAGCGAAAAAAGCTATTGAGCAAACTATTTCTAACGAAGGACAAATATTTATAGGATGGAGAGATGTACCAATTGATGACATTGTCCTTGGCGAAACAGTTAAACATAATGCACCATTAATTAAACAATTCTTTATTCAAAAAGGTTCTAATTGTAAGGATGAGAAACAATTCCAAAGGAAATTGTACGTTATTAGAAAACAAGCGCATTTTTTACTACATAGTAAAAAAATTGAAGATTGGGATGACTTTTATATTGTATCACTTTCGTCAAGAACAATCATTTTTAAGGGTATGGTTTTAGCACCAAATTTGTCAAAATTTTATATTGATTTCCAAGACTCAAATTTTAAAACAGCGATAGCTTTATTTCATCAAAGATTTTCAACCAATACGTTTCCCTCTTGGAGGCTTGCGCAACCCTTTAGATATTTATGTCACAATGGTGAAATAAATACTGTAAAAGGTAACATAAACTGGATGAATTCCAGAAAACACAATATGACATCAGAAGTTCTTAAAGATGACTTGAAAAAATTGTGGCCTATTATTGAAGAGTCCCCATCAGATTCTTCAACTTTTGATAATGCATTAGAACTGCTAGTCATGGGTGGATATTCTCTTCCGCATGCAATGATGTTAATGATACCAGAAGCCTGGAAAGATAATGATCTGATGGATGATAATAGAAAATCATTCTATGAGTATTATTCAGCTTTGATGGAGCCGTGGGACGGACCTGCTGCAATGGCATTTACTGATGGAATACAAATAGCTGCAACACTTGATAGAAACGGTTTAAGACCAGCGAGGTATGTAGTAACCAGTGATGATTTAGTTATTATGTCTTCTGAAGTTGGAGTTTTACCTGACATACCTGAAGAAAAAATAGTAAATAAATGGCGTCTTCAGCCAGGAAAGATGCTTTTAGTTGATTTAGAACAACAAAGAATTATTTCTGATGAAGAACTCAAAGATGAACTCACGAATTCTCATCCTTATCAAGAATGGTTAAATAATACTCAAATCAATTTATCATCTTTGCCGTCAGAAATTAGCCCAATGACCCCTGAATCTTCTGTTTTGTTGGATTTGCAACAAGCTTTTGGTTATAATAAAGAAGACCTTAAGTTTTTTTTAGAGCCAATGATAGTGCAGGGTCAAGATCCAATTGGATCTATGGGTCGTGACATTCCCTTAGCAACTTTGTCAGATAAAAATAGACTTTTATATGATTATTTTTTCCAAAACTTTGCTCAAGTTACTAACCCCCCAATTGATCCAATAAGAGAAGAATTGGTAATGTCTTTGGTAAGTTTTATTGGGCCGAGACCCAACTTATTAGACCTAAAGTCTGGTGGAAAACAAAAACGTTTAGAAGTTGATCAACCTATCCTTACAAATATGGATTTAGAGAGAATACGAAGGATTGAAAATCACCTAGATGGATCTTTTAAAACATATACCTTAGATATATGTTACAGAAAAGATAATGATAAGAAGAACGACTTAAAAGATATAGTCTCTAAACTTTGTGCCAAAGCTGAAAAAGTTGTCCGTGAAAATGGTTATAATATTATAATTCTTTCTGACAGAAACGTTGATAAAGAACATATTGCCATTCCTGCATTATTAGCAACAAGTGCAATTCATCATCACCTTATAAAGAAAGGACTTAGGACTGAAGTAGGCATAGTAGTTGAGACTGGTGAAGCTAGAAGAGTTCATGATTTATGTTTGTTGGCAGGTTATGGAGCAGAAGCGATTAATCCTTACTTAGCATTTTATTCACTTTCTGATATTGTTGAAAAGAATGAGATAGATGTTAACGAAAATGAAGCTCATATAAAATACGTAAAAGCCGTAACAAAAGGTATGTTAAAGGTTATGTCGAAAATGGGTATTTCGACTTACCAATCTTACTGTGGGGCACAAATTTTTGATGCCGTAGGGCTTTCAGCAGAGCTCATAGATAACTATTTCTGTGGAACTTCATCAAAAGTTGAAGGTATTAGTATTGAAGAAATACAATCAGAAACAGAAAAAAGACATGATCTAGCCTTTGGAGATTCACCATTATTAAGAAATGATCTAGATGTTGGAGGAGATTTAAGTTTTAGATTAAGAGGTGAAGAACATGTTTGGACTCCAGAAACAATTGGAGCTTTGCAGCATGCTGTAAGAAGTGCAGATTATAAAACATTTAAAAAATATTCCAAAAAAATCAATGATCAGTCAGTCAAACTTAAAAATTTGAGAGGACTTTTCAATTTCAATTCCAACTTAGAGCCTATCAGTATTGATGAAGTTGAGCCTGTAGCTGAAATTGTAAAAAGATTTGCTACAGGTGCTATGTCTTTAGGGTCTATTTCTACTGAAGCTCACACTACTTTGGCTATTGCCATGAACCGTTTAGGTGGCAGATCAAATACAGGAGAAGGTGGAGAAGAATCATCCAGATTTAAACCTATGGCTAATGGTGATTCAATGAACTCTAGAATTAAACAAGTAGCCTCTGGCAGATTTGGAGTTACAACAGAATACTTGTCTAATGCCACAGATATTCAAATTAAAATGGCTCAAGGTGCGAAGCCAGGTGAAGGCGGACAATTACCTGGTGATAAAGTTAATGATTTTATAGCTAAAATTAGACATTCAACACCCGGGGTTGGATTAATATCACCACCTCCCCATCACGATATTTATTCTATTGAGGATCTTGCTCAATTAATTCATGACTTGAAAAATGTAAATCCAGAGGCTAGAGTTTCTGTAAAGTTAGTATCCGAAATTGGTGTTGGCACAGTTGCTGCTGGTGTAAGTAAAGCTTATGCTGACCATGTAACTATTTCAGGGCATGATGGTGGTACTGGGGCAAGTCCAATTACATCTTTATTAAATGCAGGCGGTCCATGGGAAACTGGTTTGGCCGAAGCACATCAGACACTTGTTATGAATAATCTAAGAGAAAGAATAGCCGTACAAGTTGATGGAGGCTTAAGAACAGGACGAGACGTTGTTATAGGTGGATTACTTGGTGCTGATGAATTTGGTTTTGCTACGGCTGCACTTATTTCTGAAGGATGTATAATGATGAGAAAATGTCATTTAAATACGTGCCCAGTTGGAGTTGCAACTCAAGATCCTGAGCTAAGGAAAAATTTTACTGGAACCCCTGATCATGTTGTAAATTTTTTCGTATTTATTGCAAATGAAGTAAGAGAAATTTTAGCAGAATTAGGCTTTAAAAGTTTTAATGAAATTATTGGAAAAAGAGAGTTGCTTAACTTTGAAACTGCTGACCAACATTGGAAAGCGCATGGCGTAGATTTATCTAAATTAATTGTGCCATTAGAAGCCGCTCCTAATGAAAAATTTTACAATTGTCAGTCTCAAAATCATCAATTAGAAAAAGCGCTTGATAATATATTAATTGAGAAAAGTAAAAGAGCAATTGAAGAGAAGCAAGTTGTAAAAATCAAATCTAACATTCAAAACATTAATAGAACTGTAGGAGCAATGCTTTCAGGTAGAATAGCAAAAAAACATGGTCATGAAGGCCTTCCACATAATACCATTAATGTGAATTTTACAGGTAGTGCAGGGCAAAGTTTTGGTGCATGGTTATCCAAGGGTGTCACTTTTAACCTTGAAGGAGACGCTAACGATTATGTAGGTAAAGGGCTGTCAGGAGGTAAAATTTCTGTTTTCAAACATAATAAAAGCTCAATTATTTCAGAAAAAAATATTATTGCAGGTAACACAGTTTTATATGGAGCTATATCAGGTGAATGTTATTTAAATGGTATAGTAGGCGAACGTTTTGCAGTTCGAAATTCTGGAGCAACAACTGTAGTTGAAGGTTGTGGAGATCATGGTTGTGAGTATATGACTGGAGGAGTTGTTGTTGTTTTAGGAAAAACAGGAAGAAATTTTGCAGCAGGCATGTCAGGTGGTATTGCCTATATTCTAGATGAAGATAATACTTTTGAATCTCATTGTAACAAATCAATGGTTGAACTTGAGTCACTGGCAGAATTATCTTTGAATCAAAATGAAAAACAAATTGAATATAACAATGATTTATTAAGTTTTGATGTATCACGCTTAAAAATTACTATTCAAAATCATGTAAAATTTACTAATAGTGAAAAAGGAAAGCTGATTTTAAATAATTGGGAGAAATATTTGCCATTGTTTGTGAAAATCACCCCTTTTGAATTCAAAAGAGCTTTAAACGAAAGAAAAGAAAAAATAATGATAAATAAAATTGCTGGAGAATAAAATGGGTAAAGCGACAGGTTTTATGGAACTAGACCGCGTTGAAAGAGATTACGAAACGGTTGAAGATAGAATTAAACATTTTAAAGAATTTATGATTCCTTTGGATCCTAAAGAAGTATCTAAGCAGGGCGCTCGATGTATGGATTGTGGAATACCTTATTGTCATCAAGGTTGTCCGGTTAATAATCTGATACCTGATTGGAATGACATGGTTTACAGTGGAAAATGGAAAGAGGCACTTGATTTATTGCACTCCACTAATAATTTCCCTGAATTTACAGGTAGAATATGTCCTGCGCCATGTGAATCTTCTTGTACATTAAATATTACTGATAATCCTGTGGCTATCAAAACAATTGAATGTTCCGTAGTAGATAGAGGTTGGGAAGAGGGTTGGATCAAACCTCAATTATCATTAAAACATACAGATAAAAAAGTTGCGGTAATTGGATCAGGCCCATCCGGACTTGCTTGTGCACAGCAACTTGCAAGGGCAGGACATGCTGTAGTTGTATTCGAAAAAAACGAGAGAATTGGTGGACTTCTCAGAATTGGAATTCCTGACTTTAAAATGGAAAAAACTCTAATTGATAGAAGAATGGCGCAAATGCAGTCTGAAGGAGTAGAGTTTAGAGTTAATAGTCATGTTGGCAAAAATATTAGTATAGAAAGTTTAAATAAAAATTTTGATGCAATTGCTTTTTGTGGAGGATCTGAACACCCAAGAGATCTTCCCGTTGTAGGCAGAGAATTATCTGGGGTTCACTTTGCCATGGAATTTCTGTCTCAACAAAATGACAGGGTATCAGGAAAAATTGTAAATGCCGATATCGAAATTTCCGCTAAAGGAAAAAATGTTCTTGTAATTGGTGGAGGAGATACGGGTTCAGATTGCGTTGGCACATCGAACCGGCAGGGCGCTAAATCGGTTACACAATTAGAATTACTTGATCAGCCTCCTGAGAAGGAAAATAAAGCTTTGACATGGCCAAATTGGCCAATGAAATTAAGAACTTCAACATCTCACCAAGAAGGATGTGAAAGAAATTGGTCGGTTTTAACTAAATCTTTTGATGGTAATGATGGCAAAGTAACTAAGCTAAACTGTGTAAATGTAGAATGGTCTAAAGATGATGACGGGAAAATGACAATGTCTGAGATTACGGGTTCAGAATTTTCATTTGAAGCAGATCTTGTTTTGTTAGCCATGGGTTTTGTTCATCCAATTCATGAAGGTTTGATTAAAGAGCTAGGCGTTAAATTAACCTCCTCAGGGAATTTAGAGGCTGACGAAGTTAAATATAAAACATCTATAGATAAGTTTTTTGCTGCAGGTGATTCAAGACGTGGTCAATCCTTAGTTGTATGGGCAATTAAAGAAGGCAGACAATGTGCTTATTCAATAGATGAATATCTTATGGGAAAATCTGAACTACCTAAATAATTCAATCTTTTTTTATTGATTTAATTATAGTTACATATAAATAGTATTTTTTGTGATAAGTCTTAAAAGATAGTTTGTGTAATGACTAATATTAAAATAAGAAATGAAATCAATTCTGATTATTCACAAAAATTAAGTATATTAGATGCTTGTTTTGGTCCATCTAGGTTAAATAGAACAGTTTATATGTATAGGAAATCATCTCCTATTGAAGAACTATCACTTATATCATGTTTTGAAGAAGATCCATCTAAAGTAATTGGAACAATAAACTTCTATAGAGTTCTTATTAAAAAAATAGATTGTTTATTATTAGGACCTCTAGCTGTTGATAAAAAATTTCAAGGATATGGTTTTGGTAAGAAATTAATTCAGATAGGACTTGAGAAAGCTAAATTAAACAATGAAACAATTTGTTTCGTTTCAGGGGAATATGAATATTATAAAGAATTTGGGTTTGATAAACTAATCAATAAAGGGCTGGATATTTCGATACCAGGACCTTTATCTTATGATGGTTTACTAATTTGTGAGTTAAAATACAATTCTGCTAGTTTATTAGAAAAAAATTCTAAATTATTACCTCTAATAAAATAGAACTTACCCTTTACAGCTTTTATTTATGTTCGAGATTAGCGTTATTAGATTTATTTGGAATAATTATAAAACTAAATTTCTTTTAATGTTTTCTTTATTATATCAATAATCATATCTAATTGGTTCTCTTCAGATAGTCTATGGCCTGCTTCTTTATCTAATAATAAACTGACATTTTGAGAACCTTTAATTTTTTCTAAAATTTTTATACTCATACCATATGGAACATCTTCATCCTTCATGCCGTGGTATAAATGAACAGGTCCTTTGAATAAAATGTCTTCAGATAAAGTTAAATTTTTAAAGCTATCTTTTATTAATTTGTAAGAAAAAAAATGATTTATTTCATTGGCATCAATAAAATTAATATTTTTATTCGTTACAAGTTGTCTTTTTTGCGTTGTATTCATATTTTTCCAAATTAAGTTTTGAGGAAAATCTGGAGCAGGAGCTAGACCAATCATTGCTGATACTTTTTGAGGTAAAAGCTTTGATAACATTAACATTACCCATCCGCCCATAGAAGAACCTATTAATATTTGTTTACCTTTAGTAAGTTTTTTTATCAAAAATTCTGCATCTTTATACCAATCTGTAAAACAGGTATTATTTAAGTTATTAGAAGAAAGTCCATGACCTGAATAATCAAATCTAAGAAAGCTGTGATTGCAATCTTTTGCCCATTTTTCAATAAAAAGTGCTTTTTTACCTTGCATGTCCGACCCAAAACCACTTAGAAAGACGATACTATTTTCTTTTCCGATGCTCTGGTTGTATGCTATTTTGCTACCATGTGGAGTTTCTATAAAGTCTGTCATTAAAAATCCATTCGATTTAAGGTTAATAAGATGAGTAAAAATAAATATACCATAGCCCAAATATTACCAGCATTAAATACTGGTGGCGTCGAAAGGGGTGTTGTTGAAATATCTAGAGCATTGACAGAAAGTAACTTTAGATCAATTGTAATTTCTTCTGGTGGATATTTTGAATCACAGTTGAGAAGAAACGGCGCCATTCACTACAAGTTAGATGTACATTCTAAAAATCCTTTTAGGTGGGTAAAAATAAGAAATCAGTTAAAAGTGATATTAGAAGAAGAAAAAGTTGATTTGTTACATCTTTGTTCAAGAGCGCCAGCCTGGATTGCTTTTCCTTTAGGTTCAATATTAGATATTCCTGTTATTACCTCTGTCCATATGAGATTTAGAAGAACAAATATTTTTAAAAAAATTTATAATAGTGTTTTAACTAAGGGAGATGCTATTATTGCTATATCAAAGCATATAGAAAATAGTATTAAAACTGTTTTTCCCAAAGTAGGTCACAAAATCAATGTTATTCATAGAGGAGTAGACTTAGAGTTATTCAATCCAAATAACATAAAAGCTGGCAGGATAATTGCCCAATCAAAAATATTAAATTTAAGAGATAATGTTCCTGTTATTGTAATGGCTTCACGTCCTGCTATGTGGAAGGGATACAGTGTGTTAATAACTGCTCTGTCTAAGGTTAAAGAAGACTTTCAATGTGTGTTGATAGGAGCAGGTGACGGTAGTACAAAGTTTCAAAAAATATTAATTGATAAAATTATTAGGTTAAAATTAGAAGCTAAAGTTAAATTATTAAAATCTACTAGAGATATTCAAGCTGCAATGATTTTAGGTGATATAGTGGTGATGCCATCTTTGACACCTGAACCATTTGGCAGAGTAATCCTAGAAGCACAAGCTTTAGGTAAAATACCTATTGCGTTTGATCATGGAGGAGCTTCTGAAACCATAATTGACGGTAAAAATGGATTTTTAGCTAAACCTGTTGATGTTGATAGCTTAAGCAAAAAAATTTCCTTAGCTCTTTCATTAAAAGGATCCAAAATGGAAAAAATTGGAGAATTTTCTAAAAAAAATGTGTCTAAAAATTTTAGCCATGATAGGATGTGTAAGTTAACATTATCATTGTACAAGCGGTGTCTTGCAGAGTACAAACAACAAATTTAAATAAGTAAGACAATGAATTATTTATACTGGATAAAATGCTTACAATTACATTACCTAATCAAGATAAAAAAAAATATAATCAACCTGTAACTTCTATGCAAATAGCTGAAGAGATTTCAAAAAATTTAGCATCTAATGCTTTTGTTTCTCTTGTAAATGGTGAGCTTTGGGACCTGGAAAGAGAAATTGAAGTCGACAGTACTGTATCTATATTAACAAAAAAAAATAAAGAAATTCTTGATGTTATCAGGCATGACGCAGCGCATATAATGGCAGAAGCAGTTTTAGAGCTTTTTCCAGAAACACAAGCGACTATTGGCCCTTCTATTGAAAATGGTTTCTATTACGATTTTTTCAGAGAAAAAAAATTTTCTTTAACCGATCTTGAGATTATAGAAAAAAGAATGCATGAAATTGTTGATAGAGATGAAAAAATCTTTAGGGAGGTTTGGACTAGAAAAAAAGCATTGGAACACTACAGTCAAAACAATGAAAATTTTAAAATTGAGTTAGTTAATGCTATTCCAGAAGACCAGCCTATAACTTTTTATAGACAAGGTGATTTTCTTGATCTTTGCAGAGGTCCTCACACATCATCGACTAAAAAATTAGGTCATGCTTTTAAATTAACTAAATTAGCAGGATCATATTGGAGAGGCGATAGCAAAAATTCTGTACTTCAAAGAATATACGGCACTGCGTTTTTAAGTGATAAAGATCTTAAAAATTATTTATTAATGATAGAAGAAGCAGAAAAAAGGGATCATAGAAAACTGGGTAAAGAACTAGACCTTTTTCATCTTCAAGATGAAGCTATAGGCTCAGTTTTTTGGCATAAAAAAGGTTGGGCAATTTACCTTGAAGTTGAATCCTATATGAGAAGAAAACTTAACAAATCCGAATATGATGAGGTTAAAACTCCGCAAGTAATAGACAGATCGTTATGGGAAAAATCAGGACATTGGGAAAAATTTAAAGAACATATGTTTATGGCTAAAGGTGATGAAGATAAAACCCTTGCTTTAAAACCAATGAATTGTCCAGGTCATGTTCAAATTTACAAACAAGGTTTAAAATCATATAAAGATCTCCCCATTAGAATGGCTGAATTTGGTTCTTGTCATAGAAATGAACCATCTGGGGCTTTACACGGCATAATGAGAGTAAGGCAATTTACACAAGATGATGCTCATATATTTTGTATGGATAACCAAATAACATCAGAATGTGTAATATTCTGTGAGTTGTTACAAGCAATATATAAAGATTTTGGGTTTGCAGATTTAAAAGTTAAATTTTCCGACAGACCAGAAATCCGGGCAGGAGATGACAAAACTTGGGATAAGGCAGAAAATGCACTTTTAGTTGCTATTAAAGCAGCGAACATAAGTTATTCATTAAACCCGGGTGAAGGTGCATTTTATGGACCAAAATTAGAGTTTGTTTTAACAGATGCAATTGGAAGAGATTGGCAATGTGGTACGCTTCAGGTAGATTTCGTTCTACCTAATAGATTAGGCGCATATTATGTTGATATAGATGGTCAAAAGAAACATCCAGTAATGCTTCATAGAGCAATTTTAGGATCGCTAGAGAGATGGATAGGGATATTAATCGAACAATACTCAGGTAGAATGCCATTATGGCTTGCACCTATCCAAGTTACTATCTGTTCTATTACTAACAATACCAATGATTATATTCTTAAGATCAACAAAGATTTAGACAAAGTTGGTATTAGGAATGAAATTGATTTAAGAAATGAAAAAATTGGTTATAAAATTAGAGAGCACTCTAATAATGCAGTCCCAATAATAATTGTTATTGGCGATAAAGAACAAGAAACAAAAACTGTTGCGGTTAGATATTTAGGTTCTAAAAATCAAGAAAATTTAGATTTAGAAACTTTCATAGAAAATGTTAAAAGAAAATGTCTTCCTCCTGATTTAGTGTAGTTGAGTTTTTTTTAAAAAGTTATTAACAATTAATAAAAAAATAGTGTAATAGTAGTCAAACTGTAATTTATTAGAGGAGATTTTCGTATAGTAGGCTTAAATAATACCCCACCAACTCAAGATGGTCCAAGAATCAACGAGTTAATTAGAGCTGAGAATGTTAGATGTATTGGAGCTGGTGGAGAGCAGCTTGGTGTTATACCAATCAGCGAGGCTTTAAAAATAGCAGAAGATGAAAGTTTAGATTTAGTTGAAATTCAACCAAATGTAGATCCTCCAGTTTGTAAAATTTTAGATTATGGTAAATTTAAATATGAAGCTCAAAAAAGAAAAAATGAAGCTAGAAAAAAACAGAAAATTATTGA
>ENA-ORDA01000361-ORDA01000361.1-marine-metagenome-genome-assembly--contig:-NODE-361-length-47239-cov-4.051376_pt1 | contig 47239 bp, 42 predicted proteins | sample MGYA00237778_ERZ508506 | MGnify/ENA primary metagenome ERZ508506 (study PRJEB26177, sample SAMN06267891) | marine metagenome | isolation source: Monterey Bay, California, USA | place: Pacific...
AAATAATTCATATTAGATGGATCTTGTGAAATTAGAAGTTCAATACCCTTTTCTTGCATTGAAGCTTGGACTTTTTTTAATCTAGATTTGTATTCTTCGTTTGTAAAATTCATAGATTAATTATTAAATAATTCGCCAAAACCTTCAACTTTATTATTATAATTTATTTCCCTAAGAGTATCCCAAATTAAAGTTTGGTTACTTGATAAAACAACTTTATTTATTTTTTTTTCTAATTCATATAAAACCACGGATCGATGTTGTAAATTTTCGATCATGGCTTGTATTAATAAGGGGTGTACCATATTGTTTTTAAATGCATCCATTAATTTTTGGTACTCTAGTTCTAATCGGGCTAGCTGCTCTTTTCCATCAGCAATAAGCACGGTGTATTCCGCATTTTCTTCCTGGTCTATTGCAGCCAGTTGTTTATCGATGTATTGGGTATAATAAACGGTTGCTTTGTCAAAATCATTTGATGGCGTCACGCTTGGTTCAAAAAAATGTGATCCGGCAGCAAAAGACACAAAGGCTATCAGGGCTGCAGCACTCCAATAGTACGTTCTGAAAAGACTCGTTTTCACAGTTTTTTTCTGCCCTTGCAATTTGGCTAAAAAACGCTGCTCATGACCGGCTTGTGGCTGCTCTTTTTCCAAAAAACGCGCCAGCGAGTTGAGTAAATATTCGATCGAATTTTTCATACTAATACGGTTTTGATCGTTTGGTTTCTTGTTTTCATAAGTCTTGAAAAGCATAGCCTTTCATTTTTAATTTCAGTTGTTCTTTTGCTCGCGAGATCAAAGTTCGACAACTTCCATAGGTTAACTGAAGTACTTCAGTTAATTCTTCATAATCATAGCCTTCTAAATACATCAGGCTAAGTGCATTTTTGTACCGAGGATTCAAATCATTTAATGCATTGAGAAGTTCATTGTGCGTTGGACTTTTCGTTTCACTAAACGGCTCATCGTGGGTCTGTGTTTTTAATTCCTCAACTAGCTGTAATTCCTTTTTCTGATCCCGATGATGTTGTATGCTTTTTCTTATGATTATTTGTTTGAGCCAGCCCCCGAAATTATTCTCCCCTTTGTATTGATCTATCCGGTTGAAAGCTGTTAAAAAACCCTCTTGCATAATATCTTCAGCATCCATTTTATTGTGAACAATCTTCAGAGTAGTTATAAACATGGTCTGATGGTACCGATTATACACTTCCATTTGTGCTTGCGCATGATTGTGCTTGCACAATTCTAATAGTTCGTCAACTTTTTTATCTTTCAATTTCAACTGGGGAGCATTTCTGTATATAAGATGGGTTTTTCTTAAAATGTTACACTTTTGTGTGAAATTAATTTTTAAGTGAGTTGGCACAACTCTTGAACTTACAAGGATAATTAGAATTAGTGCTTGCAATTCCTGCTTTAGTAGCGGTTGAATTCCTGTTTAAATGACACAATGACGTAAAAATATATTATGGCCAAACCAATCTTTTCAAATTTAGACAATCTGTCACTTCAAGACATAGAGTCTGAAGCAGAATTAATTCCCCTACTTACCTCAGAAGACGAAGAGGCTCTTGAAAAAGAAGATCTTCCAGCTGAGGTTTCTTTATTACCCTTGCGTAATACAGTATTATTTCCAGGTGTTGTTATTCCAATTACGGTGGGAAGAGACAAATCCATTCAACTAATCAAAGATGCCAACAAGGGATCAAAGGTTATTGGTGTAGTTGCACAAAAAGATCAGGCGGTTGAGAATCCGGGGGCGAATGATATTTATAGCCTTGGGACTGTTGCTCAGATTTTGCGTGTACTTAAAATGCCCGATGGTAATACCACCATCATCATACAGGGTAAAAAGCGCTTTGAAATTGATCAGATTATTTCTGAAGAACCCTATCTAAAAGCGACCACCAGAACAGTAGTTGATGAAGCAGCAGCAAATGATGATACGGAGTTTAAGGCCGTGGCAGAATCAATAAAAGAGTTGTCACTACAGATTATACAAGAGAATCCAAACCTACCAACCGAGGCTTCTTTTGCGATTAAAAACATACACAGTTATTCTTTTCTGATCAACTTTGTTTCTTCGAACATGAACCTTTCGGTAAAGGAAAAACAGGATATTCTTTCCCTCAAGAACATTAAAGAACGCGCCTTGATGTGTTTAAAATGTATGAATGTAGAATATCAAAAATTGGAATTGAAAAACGACATTCAATCCCGAGTGCGTCATGATCTAGATCAACAGCAAAAAGAGTACTTTTTGCAGCAGCAAATGAAAACCATTCAAGAAGAATTGGGTGGCATTTCGTATGAGGAAGAGATAGATGAAATGAAAGTCCGAGCGAAAGCTAAGGTTTGGACCAAAGAAGTTGAAGCGCATTTCGAGAAAGAACTCATGAAGATGCAGCGCATGAACCCTCAGGTTGCTGAGTATTCTGTTCAACGAAATTATCTTGATCTCTTTTTGGACTTACCTTGGGATCACTTTTCTAAAGATAAATTTGATTTAAAAAGAGCTGAAAAGGTTCTGAATCGAGATCACTTTGGATTAGAAGAGGTGAAAAAACGCATCATTGAGTACCTAGCTGTACTGAAGCTAAGAAACGATATGAAGTCTCCTATACTTTGTTTGTATGGACCTCCTGGAGTTGGAAAAACTTCTTTAGGTAAATCTATTGCCGAAGCTTTGGGTCGCTCATACGTTCGAATTTCACTAGGGGGTATGCGTGACGAAGCGGAGATCCGTGGGCATAGAAAGACATATATTGGTGCCTTACCGGGACGTATTATCCAAAGCTTAAAGAAAGCAGGAACTTCCAATCCTGTTTTTGTTCTTGACGAGATTGATAAGTTAAGTAGCGGTTCCCAAGGAGATCCTTCTTCTGCCTTGCTTGAGGTATTGGACCCAGAACAAAACAACGCCTTTTATGATAATTTCTTAGAACTGGGGTACGACCTTTCTAAGGTGATGTTCATCGCTACTGCCAATAACCTGGGTAGCATTCATCCCGCTTTGCGTGACCGTATGGAAATCATTAATGTTAGTGGATATACAATCGAGGAAAAAGTTGTGATTGGGAAACAGCATTTATTGCCCAAACAATTGAAAGAGCACGGACTCGATAAGAAGTCAATTCAACTCGGTAATCCTGTTTTGGAACGGATTGTTGAAGGGTATACTCGTGAATCAGGAGTTAGAGGCTTAGATAAACAAATTGCAAAAGTTACTCGTTATGCTGCCAAATCCATTGCAATGGAAGAAACCTATGCGGTTAAACCTGCCTTATCTGATTTGACCGAAATTTTAGGCCCTGAAAAAGTTTCACGCGACCTATACGAAACAAACGAAGTTGCAGGAGTGGTAATTGGCTTGGCTTGGACATCAGTTGGAGGTGATATTCTTTTCATCGAATCGGCTATATCCCCCGGAAAGGGCTTACTCAATATTACTGGGAACCTCGGAAAAATAATGAAAGAGTCTTTTACCATTGCTATGGAGTATATCAAAGCAAATGCACTTCAGCTTGGTTTAGCAGATTTTAAGTTTGATAAATACAACATTCACATTCACGTTCCAGAAGGTGCTACGCCTAAAGATGGTCCAAGTGCTGGAATTACCATCCTTACATCATTGGTTTCTCTTTTAACACAGAAACGAGTCAAGAAGAATCTTTCTATGACTGGAGAAATCACCCTTCGAGGGAAGGTACTGCCTGTTGGCGGGATTAAAGAAAAAATCTTAGCAGCGAAACGTTCTAAGATCAAAGAAATTATCTTGTGTGAAAGCAATAGAAAAGACATCGAAGAAATCAAGGATTCTTACCTCAAAGGGCTCACCTTTCATTTTGTAAAAGAAATGGGAGAAGTACTTGCCTTGGCCTTGACTACTCAAAATGTAAAAAACACTAAAAAGTTATAAGCTTATATGTGTACAGTTAGTTTTATTCCTTTAGCCGACGAACGATTTATATTCACTTCTAATCGAGATGAGAATCCAAATCGAGCTGCAACCGCATTGCACGAGTTGGAAGTAGAAGGGAAGACCCTCTTTTTTCCGCAAGATGCTCAAGCCAAAGGGAGTTGGTTTGTGTTTTCGAACACCAATCAATTTGTGTGTGTGCTCAATGGAGCTTTTGAGCCTCATTTGCCCGAAGGATCATATCGATTGAGTAGAGGTAAGATGGCGGTTCAGTTTTTTGAATACGCAGATCATCGTGACTTCATCAATACTTTTGAGTTTGAAGGCATGGAACCTTTTACCTTTATCATTTACGATCAAGGAACATTAATCGAACTTCGTTGGGATGAAAAAGAGTTGCATGAAAAAGTGCTTTCTACAGCAGCATTACACCTTTGGTCATCGGCTACACTGTATCCCACCTCTTGGCAAAAAACACGTTTTAAACTATTGAAAAACTGGACAGAACAAAAGGAACGCACCCAAGCGGAGGTTATGGATTTTCAACGTTCTGAATTTCCCTTTGAGCGCTCTGCTTTAGAAGCGATCTATGGAAACCGAGTTCCAGATGATGTTCCTGTTGAAACCCTAAGCGTTTCATCCATTCACGGGAATAAGAATGCTTTTGAATTTCAATACAAAAGAAAAGATGCATCTGTACAATTAGAAAAGTCAGTCCAAATCAAATAAGCGATACTACAATCTCTTTCTTATCTTTGAATTATGAAAACGACAGTAATTGCAGTAGACGGTTTCGCCTCTACGGGTAAAAGCACCTTATCTAAGCGCTTAGCAAAGGCGCTTGATTTCACTTATATGGATACAGGCTATATGTATCGTGCAGTGAGTTATTTTGCCTTGACTACCGATTTGATACAAGGAGACGTTATTCAAGAACAAGCACTTGAAGTTGCACTTTCTGAGACCTCGTTTAGCTGGAGTACAGCTGCAGGTCCAAAGCAAATGTTGTTTAACGGAAAGGCATACGGAGACGAACTAAGAACGCTAGTAATTTCTTCGTGGGTTAGTCGTATTGCACAATTGGGCTTTGTTCGAGAGCATCTGGTCAATCAGCAGCGTATTTTATCTCAATTGGGAAGCGTTGTAATGGATGGCCGCGATATTGGTACTGTTGTTTTTCCAAACGCAGACTTCAAATTTTTCTTAATTGCAGACCCCAAGGTTCGTGCACAACGCCGCTTCGATGAATTGCAAGCAAAAGGGGAAGAAGTACTTTTTGAAGAGATTCTAAAAAATGTTGTCGATCGGGATCATCAAGATAGTACCCGAGCTATATCTCCTCTCAGAAAAGCAGAAGAGGCTGTCGAAATTGATACCACATTATTTTCTGTAGAAGAAGTTTTTGAGCAAATGATGTCAGTAGTAAAAGCCTAAAATCAAACTCCGAATTGCTGGAGGTGATGTTCCAAGTGCTTAGCAAATAAAGTATTCCATTCTTCGGAACTGAGAGGGCCAAATCCATGCGATTCTAATTGCTCGAAATGTTCTTTACCCAGTGACAAAACCTTATTCAGGTAGTTGATCAAGCGTTTTCGTTCAACTTCAAAATCACGAGATCCCTTGATGATGAATACCGGAGCAGTTCTTGAATTTTTGGAATATGCCTTAGGACCTATGACTGCTTTTTTTACGAATAATTTTAGGATTAACTTTTTAAATCCTTTGGGTTTTGGATGGAGGTCTTCGAATGCCATTTCATAGGCTACATTAACATGAGCCAACATCTGATCTGAGTACATTTTTCCCCAAAGAGGTTTGGTACTTGGACTGAGCATGTTGATTCGTTCGATTAGTTGGGCAACTTCGGTTGCTTGGAAGATGTTTGGGATATTCATGATTTAAAATTGGATGATTTCAATGTAAATAAAATTTTAAAAACAAGTACCCACTACCAAAAAAATCTTTGACGGAATTGGTTCAGAATTAGGAGAAAAATGTGCTAAGAATTCCCAAGAGACAAATGCTCAATACTGCAATTCCTATGTAAACAGAGCGAATTTGTTGTTGCTTTTGAAAGGGAGCACTCTTCCAAATAAAATAGATATACGCTACAATAGAATAGGTAGAAAGGAATAAATTTAGCCCTTCATCATATCCTAAATAGTAAAGAGTAAAACCAATAATAGCTTGTGAAACTCCTAAGTTGATATGAAACCTCTTTGAAAAACGTAAAAGCCCTTTTAGGTCTACTTGCTCTTGTTTTTCCTTACTCATTGTATTGTATCCTGAGAGGAGGTAGGGTGCATTTTTTTTGGTTATTAGATAACCAACTCCAATAAAAACGAAGCTTAGTATACAGATGAGAATAACGACTTGCATGCTTTTATTTTTTCTTTAAATGCGCAAATTGAAAATTCTGAAGGGTATCGAATGGTGTCGAATGGTCTTCGGTTTGAGCATGTAATACTTCAAATGCATCACCAAAACAAGTTGTAAGCTCAGCAACATTATATTGTGTAATAGGCAATCCACTACATTTTAAAGGGCCTTCTTTTGAAAAAACGCCCAAAACCATAAAAGATTCTACCCATCGTTTGACAGTGTTTTTATAGGTTTCAATTTCAGATGTAGTTGTAAGAAAATGAAATGTTGCTCGATCATGCCAGAGGTCGTAGGTCTTTTTGGGTTTAAAGTCAAGAATATCAGAAACGATCCACGTTACTTTGTCTGCTGCTGCTCCCAGGCGTTCTTGCGCTCTTTTGATGGCTTGTTCTGAAATGTCCAACACCGTTATTTGGCTATAGCCTTCTTCTAGTAAATAATCAACCAAAAGACTATCGCCTCCACCAATATCAATTAGTGCAGCATTTTTAGGGAGCTTACTAGCCTTGATGTAATCAAGAGATGTTTTGGGATTCTCTTGTGTCCAACTTACTTGGTCAGGTGTCTTCGTTTCATATACCTTTTCCCAATGTTCTTTTTTTTCTGGCTGCATAGTAAAATTTAATCGTGTTCTAAGATAGTGTTATAAAGGTATAATATTAAATATACTGGTGTTTGTCTTTCCAACGACGATGACTCCATAACCAAAGTGCGGGCTGCTTCATTATATTCTGTTCCAATAAATCAATATACGCATTGATGCATTTGTTTTTTTCTTCGTGTGTTGGCCTTTCTTCAATGACTTTAAAAGTCAATTCATAATGTCCACGTTTGGGCTTAATGATTTTCTGGGTAAAGCACTGCCTGTTTCAGTTTAGTAGCAATTCGATCGCCGCCTACCATAAAATCAGTTTCTTGATTCATAAAAGTAGCGGTGTGTCGCTGCGAATTGTGTTTGGGACTCTGATCTCCTATAAGGCAATTCAGTGAAAGTACTCCTTCGTTTTTAAACCTCAATAACTCCTTGTACCCTTGTTTTGACGGAATACAGTGGGTGCCAAATTGACTGCGGATGTGAAACATTAATTTGTTTATGTACTTATTTGATAAGGGTTGATAAAATGTTGAGGTTGCAAAACGAGTGTAATGAGGAATGAAAGAGAGCCACTCCCAATTGCCCATGTGTGCGGTGTAGAGCATGATGCTCCTATTTTCAAGATAAAACCGCTCCAGCATTTCTGGGTTTGTGATTTTAAAACGTTTGAGAATGGTTTTTTTAGAAATAGTTAGCGCTTTCATAGCTTCAAAAAGCACATCACAAAAATGATGATAGAATTCTTGTTCAATTGTTTTAAGCTCCGATAGGGAAAGTAACGGGAATGAATTTTCTAGGTTGATACGGACAATTTTTTTTCGATACTGTAGGATGTAGTAGAAAAGGAAATAAACGCAATCAGAAAGGAAAAACAGAAACGGAAATGGGAGAATTGAGATAAAGTACAGGGGGAGGTAAAGCAATCTATTCATCTGAATTCCATTTAGAAATGCAGCATGGTTTTTTTATTGATCTACAGTAAAATACAGGCTTTGTTTTTGCTCCACGGAGCACAGACAATTCCCCTTGGATAGGGAGGTTTAGTTGCATAGGATGAAATTTGGTTTCGCAAAAATACGGAATAAATATAAAACAGCACTATGGTCTTTGTCTGTCAATAGATTATCCTTACATTTGCGCACTCTTATGATTAAATAGAACGAGAGTACAAAAAGAAAATTAAGAACAACTTCTGTTGTTTTTCATTTAAAGTTCTACAAAACAATGGAATACAAATATTTATCGGCAATGGCTGAAGAAAATAATACACCGCAAGAGGCTAATGAGCAAGTAGCTCCACAAGAAGCCCAAGCACAACCTACTGCAAATAATGCAGAGGATTTCCTTTCAAACTTTAACTGGCACAATTACGAAGAAGGTATCGACGTAATCGAAGATGCTCAATTATTAGAGTTTGAAACCCTAGTAAAAGAAAATTTTGTAGACACAGCTGATGAAGATGTGATTGATGGAACGGTTGTCTTTATGACAGAGCGTGAAGCAATCATTGATATCAATGCAAAGTCTGAAGGAGTTATCTCATTAAACGAATTCCGTTACAATCCTGACCTTAAGGTTGGAGATAAAGTAGAGGTTATCGTAGATGCTCGTGAAGACAGAACTGGTCAATTGATTCTTTCTCACCGTAAAGCACGTGTGATTAAGGCATGGGATCGTGTTAATAATGCACATGATACAGGTGAAATCGTTAATGGTTTTGTTAAATGTAGAACTAAAGGGGGAATGATTGTAGATGTTTTCGGAATCGAAGCATTTTTACCAGGATCACAAATTGACGTTAAACCTATCCGTGACTACGATCAGTATGTAGATAAAACAATGGAATTCAAAGTGGTTAAAATTAACCAAGAATTCAAAAACGTTGTTGTATCGCATAAAGCCTTGATCGAAGCTGATATCGAAGAACAGAAAAAAGAAATCATTGGACAACTTGAAAAAGGTCAAGTTCTTGAAGGAACTGTTAAAAACATTACTTCATACGGAGTATTCATCGACCTTGGAGGTGTAGATGGATTAATCCACATTACAGACCTTTCTTGGAGTCGTATCAATCACCCGAACGAGATTTTGGAATTAGACCAAAAACTCAACGTGGTAATCTTAGACTTTGATGATAATAAATCTAGAATCCAATTAGGATTAAAACAATTGAGCGCTCATCCATGGGATCAATTGGGAGATACAATCAAAGAAGGTCAAAAAGTAAAAGGTAAAGTTGTTGTGATCGCAGATTATGGCGCATTTATCGAAATCGAAGATGGTGTTGAAGGTCTTATTCACGTTTCTGAAATGTCTTGGTCTACGCACTTGCGTTCGGCTCAAGACTTCGTGAAAGTTGGAGACGAAGTAGAAGCAGTTATCTTAACCTTAGATCGTGAGACACGTAAAATGTCTCTTGGAATCAAGCAATTGACTCAAGATCCTTGGACCGATATTACTTCTAAATATCCTGTAAAATCGAAGCATTCTGGAATCGTAAGAAACTTCACTAACTTCGGTGTATTCATCGAACTAGAAGAAGGAATCGACGGTTTAGTATACATCTCTGATTTATCTTGGACTAAGAAAGTGAAGCACCCATCAGAAATTCTGACGGTTGGTGATACAATTGAAGTTCTAGTATTAGAATTGGATGTTGAAGGACGTAAACTTAGTTTAGGTCACAAACAAACAATGGACAATCCATGGGATAAATACGAAACTGAATTTGCACTAGATACAACGCACAAAGCTGAATTAGCTGAAATCGTAGACAAAGGAGCGACTATTAACTTCAACGAACACGTTGTTGCTTTTGTTCCTTCTCGTCACCTTGAAAAAGAAGATGGAAGCAAACTCGGATTGGGTGAAGAAATTGAATTCAAAATCATTGAATTCAATAAAGAATTCAAACGTGTAGTAGCTTCTCATACAGCACTTTTCAAAGAAGAAGAACGTAATAACATACGCAAAGCAACTAAGAAAATAGCTGCAAGTAACTCTGAAAAAACAACTCTTGGAGATCTTGACGCTTTAGCTGAATTGAAACAAAAGATGGAAGGGAAGTAATCCTTTTTTCTTTATTCTTAAAACCCCCTTTTTTAAAGGGGGTTTTTTTATGCTCATAAATCAAGTGGGCTAGATAAAAAATAATATTTTTGTAGTATAAAACAAAAGGCATGCAACCCAAGCTACTTCTTAATGCTCACCAAATAGACATACTATTGCATCGCCTTGCATGTCAATTAATAGAACGCCATCTCGATTTTTCAAAAACTGTGCTTATTGGCTTGCAACCCCGAGGCGCTTTTGTTTTGGATCGATTGATCAATCTGCTTTCCAAAAACTATGGTATCGTTGATGTAGCCCATGGAAAATTAGACACTACCTTTTTTAGAGATGATTTTAGAAGAGCAGATAAGCCACACGCGGCCAATGCAACCCAAATGAATGTTTCTGTTGAAGACAAGTGTATTGTCTTCATAGACGATGTTTTATATACTGGAAGAAGTATTCGAGCAGCTCTAACGGCAATTGAATCGTATGGGCGACCTAGTGAAATTGAATTATTAACCCTAATCGATCGTCGTTTTAGCCGTCATCTTCCCATACAACCCGATTATGTTGGACGCCAAATAGATTCTCTTCAAAATGACAAGGTTGAAGTGAAGTGGAAAGAAGTAACAGACGAAGATGCTGTATATCTGATTAAAGAAACCCTATGAGTGAATTAAGTGTAGACCATTTATTGGGAATAAAATACCTGAAAGAAGATGACCTTCATCTCATCTTTGAAACTGCGGATCACTTCAAAGAAGTAATCAACAGAAAGATAAAGAAGGTACCAACCCTACGAGATGTAACAATTGCCAATCTTTTTTTTGAAAACAGTACCCGAACAAAGCTTTCTTTCGAGTTAGCCGAAAAACGCTTAAGTGCAGATATTATTAACTTTTCTGCGGCTCAATCTTCTGTTAAAAAAGGAGAAACTCTTATCGATACGGTAAACAACATTTTGGCCATGAAGGTCGATATGGTTGTGATGCGTCACCCCAATCCGGGTGCAGCTTCTTTTTTATCTAAGAATGTCGATGCCTGTATAATCAATGCTGGTGATGGAACCCACGAACATCCAACCCAAGCCTTACTCGACGCTTTTTCTATACGAGAAAAATTCGGAGAGGTAGCGGGTAAAAAAATAGTAATTGTTGGAGATATCTTACATTCGCGAGTAGCGCTCTCCAATATTTTTGCTTTAAAGAAACTAGGCGCAGAAGTTAAGCTATGCGGACCTAAAAGCCTTTTGCCTAAGCATTATGAGTCTTTAGGTGTTGAAGTTGAATTAGACCTTAAGAAAGCCCTTCAATGGTGTGATGCGGCGAATATGCTCCGTGTACAGAATGAACGTATGGATAAGAGTTATTTTCCTTCCATCCGAGAATATACGCAGCTTTATGGTTTGGGTCTCCCATTACTTAAAAGCTTAAATAAAGAAATTGTTGTCTTACACCCCGGACCAATCAATCGAGGTGTCGAAATCAGTTCTCAAGTAGCCGATTCTGACCAAGCCATCATTTTAGATCAAGTAGAAAATGGCGTTGCGATTCGCATGGCTGTGATTTATCTTTTAGCCTCAAAAATAATGATACCTGCATAATGATTTTAAGTAAAGAAAATAATACCCTTGTTTTGCGATTAGATGAGGAAAACATTAGAGATTCAAAAACTTTTTGTTCGGAATATATTAAGGAAGTAGAGGGGGGTGATGTTGTCCTAGACGCACTACAACTTCCAAACCTGAATGCGCACAAAGAGGCGCTAGATTTAGTTTTAACGGCCTTCCAAAACGAAAACAATACTTGTGTTGCCGTTGCTTTACCCAAACAATACAGTGACTTTCCAGAGGCTTGGGTTTTTGTCCCAACACTAGAAGAAGCTCACGATTTTATCGAATTGGAGCGTATTCAACGCGACTTAGGATTTTAGATTTATGCAATTAACCATCATCGGCTGTCATGCCGCAACCCCACGTAAAAACGCTCAAACCACTGCTCAATTACTTGAAATAAAAGGACATTTGATGCTAATCGATTGTGGAGAGGGTACACAAATGCAGTTGCGTAAGTTGGGGGTTAAATTTGCTCGTATTCAGCACATTTTTATTTCACACCTTCATGGAGATCATTTTTATGGCTTAATCGGATTGATTAGTACGTTTCGTTTACTGGGAAGAGAAGCTGATTTAAATATATATGGACCAAAGGGAATCAAAGAAATTATTACCCTGCAACTCAAATTGGCTAAATCTTGGACGGATTATGCGCTCTACTTTCATGAATTGGACCATACAGAATCCGTAGTTGTTTTTGATGACGAGAAAGTCAAAGTTTTTACTGTTCCTTTGGATCACCGTGTATATACCAACGGTTACTTTTTTGAAGAAAAAGTCGGTTCACGTAAAATAAATAGCGAAGCTGCAAAAAATCACGGCGTTGAGGTTTGTGATATGGAAAACCTAAAATCTGGGAAAGATTTTATAAATACTGCGGGCGAGCTAATCTCAAATGCACAGTTAACATTCGACCCTGAACCACCGAAGTCGTATGCCTTTTGTAGCGATACTGCTTATAAAGAAGATATCGTTCCCATCATTGCAAACTCTACAATGTTGTATCACGAATCTACTTTTTTAAAAAATCATCTCGATTTAGCAGCAAAAACCAAGCATAGTACAGCAGGGCAAGCAGCACAAATTGCAGCCAAGGCTCAAGTTGGCGGCCTAATTCTTGGGCATTATTCTACGCGTTATGGCGATTTAAATGCATTTGTTGCAGAAGCACAAGAGTCTTTCCAAAACGTATATTTAGCCGAAGACAACAAGGTTTTCGATATATAGGGGTACTAGTTTATCTGAATAAACACGAATTTTACTTCCTTTCAGCCCTCAAAATTTAAATTTCTTTCTCGGTTATTGTAACTTGCAGTTATGAAGGAAGAGAACGACATTGGACACCTAAGGAAGTCATACGAAAAAGGTGCTCTAGGCGATGATAAAAAAACAATGCATCCGACGGCGTTGTTTCAAGATTGGTTTGCAGCTGCTGATGCTCATCCCGAAGTAGAAGAAGCCAATGCAATGAGTATTGCTACACTTGGTGCAGATGGATTTCCAAAGGCTCGTGTGGTATTGTTAAAACAGTTCAGTTCAGAGGGTTTTGTTTTTTACACCAACTATAAAAGTCAAAAAGGTCAAGCAATTGAAGCCTACAACAAAGTTGGATTAACTTTTTTCTGGCCTGCAATGGAACGTCAAATCATAATTAAAGGTGTAGCTCAAAAAGTTTCAGAAGAAACTTCTGATGCCTATTTCTATTCCCGCCCAATTGGAAGTCAATTAGGAGCTATTGTTTCTCCACAAAGCCAACCCATTGATGATCGTGCTTTTTTAGAAAACCGTCTCCAGAAATTTCAAGTGCAATACGAGCAAGAAAAAATAAAACGTCCAGATTATTGGGGTGGTTTTTTAGTGGTACCCCATAGTTATGAATTTTGGCAAGGCAGACCCAATCGTTTACATGATCGAATGGAGTTTTCTTTAAATGAAAAAAAAATCTGGACAACAACACGTCTAGCACCATAAAATGAAAAACCTGATCTTTTTAAGACATGCTAAGTCCAATTGGGATATCCCGGTTTCGGATCGTAATCGACCGCTTTCAAGTTCTGGTGTAAAAGCGATTCAGCAAGTAGCATTGCATTGGAAAGATACTCTTAGTGCTGCACAGTGTATCATGTCTAGTCCGGCAAATAGAGCATTACACACAGCAACCATTTTGGCTCATACTCTGGGCTATGATATGAATAAAATTAAAATTGATGAAGCGCTGTACACTTTTAGTTCCAGCGATATAATCTCCTATATTAAAAGGTTAGACGACGTTTATGATCACCTATTGATTGTAGGCCACAACCCTGCCTTTTCAGAAGTCGCCCAAAAATTATCCAGTAATAACGTTCCAGAACTAAGTACAGCTTGTTGGGCTCAACTTACTTTTGAAGCCAACCACTGGTCAGACATTAAACAAGGAACATCTTTAAATGGTTCACGAAAATCGCTATCAAATTTATGAAAGAACTTCAGTCTAAAAGATACGTCAACCGCGAAATAAGCTGGTTGGATTTTAACGCTCGTGTACTTCAAGAAGCATCTGAAAAGTCAGTTCCTTTAATTGAACGTCTTCGTTTCTTAGGTATATTTTCTAATAACTTAGATGAGTTTTTTCAAGTCCGATTTGCTACTGTAAAACGTATTTCTCAGTCCGTTTTGACGGGTAAAAAAGCTCTTGGAGGTATAGCAGCTTCTGAGTTGTTAGAAGAAATAACACAAATTGTTATTGATCAACAACGCGAAAGCCTTGATATTCTACAAAACATAGAAAAGGAGTTAGCCGAAGAGAATATTATCTTTTTAAATGAAAAAGAAGTCCGTCCAGATCAAGAGCAATTTTTAAATGAATTTTTCATTGAAAAGGTTGGACCTGCATTGGTAACCGTTATCCTGCACGATCAAGTACAGGATTTGAGTGACAATAAAGCTTTTTTAGTTGTAACACTTACAGTTGACGAACAGGGTGAATCATCTCCCTTATATGCTTTGATTGAGTTGCCAAAGCAATTGGATCGTTTTGTAGTGCTTCCCAAAGAAGGAGATAAGCAGTATGTAATGCTCTTAGATGATTTGATTCGCTATAATTTTCATTTGATTTTCAACATGTTCAATTATTCTTCGATTGAAGCGCATATGGTAAAAATAACCCGTGATGCTGAACTTGACTTGGAGGAAGATGTTGGGAAAAGTTATGTTGAAAAAATAATGAATAGTGTTAAAGATCGAATGATTGGCGATCCCGTTCGATTGGTGCATGATAAAACCATTACCGAGGACACATTGAATTTCATCATGAAAAAACTAGGGATTGGAACAACTGACAGCCTAATTCCTGGAGGTAGGTACCACCACCGAAGAGATTATATGAATTTCCCAAGTTTGGATCGGAATGACTTGATGTACCCTTCTGTAGCTCCATTGCCGATAAAAGGTTTGCGTTTGGATGGTAATATTTTTAAATCGATTGCAGAAAAAGACTATCTCCTTTATGCTCCTTATCATAACTATGCCTACATCATCAAATTTTTACGGGAGGCTGCCTTGGATCCTAAGGTTCGAAATATAAAAATAACCCTCTACCGTTTGTCTCAAAATTCTCAGGTTGTGAGTGCCTTAATCAATGCCGCTAAAAACGGGAAGAAGGTTACTGTACAAATCGAATTGCAAGCACGTTTTGATGAGAAGAACAACATCATCTTCGCGGAACGTTTAGATGCTGCTGGGGTACAACTTATTTTTGGTGTTCCAGGACTGAAAGTCCACACTAAAATCTGCCTAGTAGAACGAGAAGAAGGTAAAAAATTGAAACGCTACGGCTTCATTAGCTCAGGGAATTTCAATGAAAGCACAGCAAAAGTTTATACAGATTACACTTTGTTTACTTCCCATCAAAAAGTATTGAAAGATGTTGGAAAGGTGTTTGGTTTTTTCGAAGTAAATTATAAGATTAATTCCTACAAACATTTGATCGTTTCTCCGCATTATACCGCTATAGTATTGAATCGACTGATTGAAAATGAAATAGAGAACGCGTTGCAGGGGAAGACGGCGAAAATAAAGCTAAAACTCAACAGCATTACAAACTACAAAATCATTGATAAGCTCTATGAAGCCAGCAATGCTGGTGTTGAAATTCATATGATCGTTCGTGGAGTGTGTTGTTTGATTCCGGGTATTAAGGGAATGAGCGAACGTATCGAAGTTATTAGTATAGTGGATAAATATCTGGAACATCCTAGAGTCTATATTTTTGAAAATGGAGGCGAGCCAAAAATGTACATTTCATCTGCAGATTTGATGACCCGTAATATCGAAAATAGAGTAGAGGTAGCTTGCCCAATTTATGACTTGGATCTGCAAAAACAAATCGTAGACACCTTTATGATCAGTTGGAACGACAACGTGAAGGCTCGTATTTTGAATGGGCCAATCCAAAATAAATTCAAGGAAACAACCGGTAAACCTTATCGTTCCCAGTGGGAAATGCACGAATACTATAAAGCCCTATAGAAGTAATGAAAGTAAAAAAATTAGCAGCAATCGATATTGGATCCAATGCAATTCGAATACTAATTGCAAACGTTGTTCAAGAAGTGGGAGATCATCCTGTTTATATGAAAAGTGAAATGATTCGAGTGCCAATTCGATTAGGACAAGATTCATTTACTGTTGGTGAAATATCAAAGAAAAACATGAAGCGTGTTGTGAAAGCTATGAAGGCTTTTAAGCTGATTATGAAGGTCAATGGCGTGAAACATTATATGGCATGCGCAACTTCAGCGCTCCGTGAGTCCAATAATGCGGACGAACTTGTCGCTCGAGTAAAGAAAAAATCAAAAATTAAAATTGAAGTTATTGACGGACGTAAAGAGGCCGAGATCATTTCTAACACAACTATTTTAGATAGTTTCGGACAAAACAGAAATTACCTCTATGTCGATGTTGGTGGAGGTAGTACCGAATTCAGTGTACTTCAGGATGGGAAACGAATTGTCTCAAAATCTTTTAAAACAGGAACTGTCCGAATGATCAATAATATGGTCAACGAAAAGGTCTGGTTTGAAATTAAAAAATGGATACAAACCCATACCGCTGGGATTGAAAAAATCGCACTATTAGGATCTGGAGGAAATATCAATAAGATTTTTAAACTTTCCAATACTAAAGAAGGGAAGCCGCTTACCTACATCAAGATCAATACTTTTTATCAAGATTTGAAAATGCTAACGTATGAACAACGAATTTTAAAATACAATCTCAATTTAGATCGTGCAGATGTTATTTTACCAGCATTAGAAATATACCTCAAAGCTTTGAAATGGAGTGGCGCAACCAAAGTGTTCGTTCCTAAAATTGGTTTAGCTGATGGAATGATTAAGATGATGTATAAGAAATTTAATGCCTAAGTTTATACATCCAAATCAAACTCTTGTTTTAGTAAATCAATAACAGGATTGATTTCTTTTAAACGCTCATATTTTTCGTCTGGCGTATAGATGAAGTTCTTTTCTGTAAGTTCATCAACAATAACTTTTACAGACAAGTCATAATTTTTTAAACTTGCTCTTAGGTAAGGAACGAAGGTTGTAAATTCTCGTTCTAGTTCTACCTTGTTGAGATCTGAGGGTACATTAAAATGAACTGTTGTACTATCGGCAAGAACAGGTTTACTTATCTTGAGCAGTGAAGCAATGTTTTGATCTCCCTTTTCGAATTTCATCGTTTGATACGCATTCCAAAAGCTTAAGAGGTCTTCTTCGCTAAAGGTTTCGGTCGGAAGGTCTTTTACAACTTCAGTCGGTTTTTGTTGTTGTTCCCAATCTTTTTTCTTTTTGATACTGGAAAGGGACATGCTCGAGACCTGATTGGGTTGAAGGGGTTTTATTTTTATTTCGGGCTTTGGAATAACCTCTTTCTGCGTCTCGATTGGAGTTACTTCAGGAGATACTTCAGCCACAGGTTCACTAACAGTTTTAGGCTCTTCGGCTTTTGATACTGAAACCGCCGTATTTGTTTTGGTGGGATTGAGTTTATGGGTTGGGATTAGCTGCCCTTTTTTTTTTCTCCATCGAAGTGGAGTGAGGCAAGCTGCATGATGCATAATTCGACGTGTAAGCGCTTGTTGTTGCTGTTTTTGAAATTCAGTTCACAACCATGGGCTAAGTCAATTGCATCCATTAGATAGCTCAAGCTGAGTTTTGCAGCCTGATCTGCATAAGCCTGTTGAAGACTTTCACTTATTTCGAGCAGCGGAATTGTTTTAGGGTTTTTACTTATTAGCAAATCTCTAAAATGTGCAGCAAGACCAGCCACGAATTGGTGGCCTTCTATTCCTTTTTGCAGAATGGTATCGAATTGTATTAAACTATCCGATATGTTGTTTGCTATGAGGTGATCTGTAAATTCTAAATAGGCACCCTTATCTAAAATATTTAGATTCTCAGCAACAGCTTCTGCTGTTAAATTCTGATTACAAAAACTACTCATTCGATCGAAAATAGACAAGGCGTCACGCATGGCACCATCTGCTTTTTGTGCAATCAAATGCAGGGCTTCATCCTCGTAAGCAATGCCTTGCTCTTTGGCTAAATCAGCTAAATAACTTTGTGTATCGCTAGCCGTAATCCTTTTGAATTCAAAGATTTGACAACGCGATAATATGGTGGGTATTATTTTATGCTTTTCTGTCGTAGCTAAAATAAATATTACATGTTTTGGTGGCTCTTCTAGGGTTTTTAAAAACGCATTGAAGGCAGCAGTAGAAAGCATATGTACCTCATCGATGATATACACTTTGTGTGTTCCGGTTTGTGGCGGAATTCGAACTTGATCATTGAGACTTCGAATGTCATCTACCGAATTGTTCGAAGCTGCATCCAGTTCAAAAATATTGAAAGCAAAATCCTGATCAGGATCTATGTTCTCATGATCTTTGCTGTTGATTTGCTTAGCTAAAATACGAGCGCAAGTTGTTTTTCCTACCCCTCTTGGCCCACAAAAAAGTAATGCTTGTGGAAGTTGATTCTTAAGAATAGCATTGCGTAAAGTTTCGGTGATAGCCGATTGCCCAACAACATCTTTGAATTGTTGCGGACGATATTTTAAAGCAGATACTATAAAGGGTTCCATATCCTATAAAAGTAAAAAAATCTAGACGGATATTCGACTATACTGCTTCAAAATAACATCTAAATTATTAACATAATATGTACCTTTGTGCTAGCAGGTCTCTTATCGCTGCTCATCCTAGATGAGGAGAGGAAAGTCCGGACACCATAGAGCAGTATAGCGGGTAACTCCCGTCGTTCGCCTCGGCGAATAGGACTAGTGCAACAGAAAGTATGTACAGGTAAGGCTGTAGTGAAACCAGGTAAACTCTATACGGTGCAACGCCAAGTAAATTTGCGATTGAGAGCGGCTCGCTCGATGTAAAAGGGTAGGCGGTTCGAGCTTTTGAGTAATCAAAAGCCTAGATAAATGATAAGACTCGACAGAATCCGGCTTATGGCCTGCTTTTTTTATTCAAAAAAACTAAACGTATTGCTGCCATAATTCCGTGAAGACTCAAAATTTGGGTGATCATCCAATTTGTATTGTTTGGAATGTTCTACAACCAGTTGCCCGTTTTCTTTCAACCAGTTTCCTTCGAACACTAAGGTAACAAGTTTCATAAACTCTTCTTCTGGAAGGTCATAGGGTGGATCTGCAAAGACCACGTCAAAATTCTGGTGTGGTTTTTTGAGGTAATCAAAAACATTTTTGCACACTACGGCAACATTCAAATCTAAATTCGTACTGGTTTCTTCAATGAAGCGTGTACAGTATTTGTTTTGATCAACTGCCACGATATCGTTTACACCTCTAGATCCAAATTCGTAACTGATGTTTCCAGTACCTGAAAATAAGTCCAGGATTCGAATTTCACTAAATTCCACCCAATTGGTTAGGATGTTGAATAGGGCTTCTTTGGAACGATCGGTGGTAGGGCGAACTGGAAGCTTTTTGGGAGCTGTGATTCGCCTCCCTTTTAAGGAGCCTGAAATAATGCGCATTAGAGTGTTTTATTTTCTAAAAATGGAACTGGATGTTTTGTCTGACGGTTTTCGGATGGAGCATCTAGGAAAATAACATCGCTGTGATATTCTTGAACACCTTCATAGTATTCGTTGTAATGATCGTATGCTCCAAGGAACGCTAATTTAAAACCCTCTGGTTTCAAATAAAACTGTTCGGTTATGTAAAAAAGATAGTATAAAAATTCATCAACATGCTGTTGCTCAAAAGAATTGAAAAATAAAAGTTGAGCTCCTTGAAAGAGAAATAATTCAAATGCACCTTCTCTTAGGTGAACGAAGAGTTGCTTCTTTGGAGTTCCCATTGAGAAGTCCGTTAGTGGAGCTAGTACGCTAGTGGTGGCATGCTTTGCTTCTAGGGTAGGAAATAGCTCTTTTAACACATTCCATTTTTTAACATCTCTTGGATAAACCACAGCCTGATTGTAGGACTCCAATACATCAAACACAACTTGTTGATTTGGTGCTAAGGTCAGTCCTTTGGATAAGTAAAATGCAGCGTTTTCTTTTTCAAACAATTCTAACGGAACAATACTAGAAAGGCCATCCAAATGGATTAGCGATACTGTTTCAGAAACCAATTCTTCTTGGTCTAGAAAATCTGAAATTGCCTTAGGATCGATGTTGTTAGAATCTTCTATGGGGTAGAAGCATGATTTCTTTTGGGTACAAAAAGAAAATCCATCCCTGAGTACAAGGATGGATAATTCATTTGGTTGATGTTTTTTAGTTTTTAGGACCATCAAATATAGAAGGCCAGTTACCGTTTTCGCTTACGTCAGTTAATGAACCTAAGACAATGTCAGGACCATTTACACCGTCGACAGAAAATGTTTCGTTCTCTTGTTTTAACAAGTCTTTATTCTGATCGTGTAAAATCACGTTTTTCGAAACTTTAACTTCAAATACAGGAACGCTATATCCGTTCTTGTCAATGATATCTGCTTTGATTGAAAATGTTGCATCGATACCTTCTACGGGTACTTTACTCAGGTCAGCATAATCAGTCGAGTTGCGGAATAAGGAATCTTTCACTGGGATGAAACCAAGAGTGTCAACAACAATAACTTCTTTTAACATATCAATACGATATACTCTATCATATTCAAGATAAGAAGAGTCACGTTTTTGGATTAAGGTAAAAATACCGTTATCAATAAAACTAACTAAGCTATCGAAATTGTCAGCATAAAAACCTTTAACGTCTTTGTGCGCAATCTCAGCTTTTCTAATTTCTTTAAGGCGAGAAATTACGTCAGCGTAACGCTCGTTCTTAGTTTCGTTAAAATTTATAGGACCATTGATTGAATCGTATATTTTATAGCTAAAAAATACAATTAAAATCCAAAGTACAGCTTGTAATGCAATCTTCATTATTTTAATTTTTGTTGAAAACAAATCTACAATTTTTTTTTATTCATGAAAGTATTTAGGAAATGAATTATCTTCCCAAAAATTAATAATCACAAATGGATTCTTCAGAATTTAAAAAACTACTAAGTCAAAGATTCCCTTTTGTAGCTACTGATTCACAAAAATATTGGTTGGAATCGATTGTTGATTTTTTATACACACCCGATAAAAATATTTTGTATTTGCTTAAGGGTTATGCAGGAACAGGAAAGTCTACACTCATTGGACATCTTGTCAAGCTCCTCAGTATGGCCAATTACAAAGCTGTATTAATGGCGCCAACGGGGCGCGCAGCAAAAGTAATTGCTAATTATTCTGGTAAAAAAGCATTTACAATTCACAAGCAAATTTATTTCACCAAGACAGAAAAGGGTTCAGGAGTGCAGTTTGTGTTAAAACCCAATAAATATAGAAACACACTTTTCATTGTAGATGAAGCCTCTATGATTGGTGATGACCGCCAGAGTGCTAAGTTATTTGAAAACGGATCTTTATTAGATGATTTGATGCAGTATGTGGATGCAGGAACCAATTGTAAGTTACTGTTAGTAGGTGATCCTGCCCAGCTTCCTCCTGTTCACCTAACAATAAGCCCAGCTTTAGATGGGGAATACTTAGAAAACAAGTTCAATAAAGAGGTCATCGAATGGGAGTTGAAAGAAGTTGTTCGTCAGCAACAAGATTCCGGAATTTTAGCCAACGCTACCCAACTAAGATTGCAGATGAACGAAGAACATTTGGACTCTTTTTTATTTGATCTTACCATTGCAAACGATGTACAGCGTTTGCAAGATGGAAACGAAATTCTAGAATTATTAGATGACGCACTTCGCAATGGTGGCTTAGAAGAAACTGTTTTTATAGTTCGATCGAACAAAAGAGCCAATTTATATAACCAACAAATTAGAGGTAGGATTTTGTTTTTAGAAGCCGATTTGTCAGTTGGTGACCAGTTAATGGTTGTGAAGAATAATTATTTTTGGTTAGAACCAGAATCTGACCCTGGTTTTATTGCCAATGGAGATTTGGTGAAAGTACTCCGCATTTTTAGCCACCACGAATTGTATAATTTTAAATTTGCGAAAGTTGAAGTTCAGTTGGTCGATTACCCAGACGAAAAACCTTTTGAAACAGTTGTATTGTTAGATACCTTAAGTTCTGAAAGCCCTTCGTTGACTTATGAAGAAGGAAATCAGTTGTATCAGGCAGTTCAAGAAGATTACCAGCACCTCAGTACAAAATACAAACGTTTTTTAGCAGTAAAAAACAATCCCTACTTCAATGCTTTACAAGTTAAATACTCCTATGCCATTACCTGTCATAAGTCGCAAGGTGGCCAGTGGGAAAATGTTTTTATCGAGCAACCCTATTTACCCGACGGGCCCGATTTGAGTTATTTCAGATGGCTATACACCGCTTTGACTCGTGCGCAAACAAATTTATATTTAGTAGGGTTTCAGAACGATTTTTTCAAGAAATAATAACGATCTAAAGCCATATTTACACTTACACTTAGTATTTTTGAAACACATTAGCACTTTATGAAAATAATCGCTGTTATTCCAGCTCGTTACCAAGCTTCAAGTTTTACGGGAAACTAATGCAGAAACTCGGAAAGACAACAGTAATTGAGCATACCTATCAAAATGTGGTAGCAACAGGCTTGTTTTCAGAAGTACTTGTTGCAACAGAGAACGATGCAATCCAAAATAAAAATGGTTGTTAACCCTAAAGCAGCTATTGGAATAGACACCTCTGAGGACCAGAAAAAAGTAAAACAATTTTTAAATAACCTTTCTTAAGTACTATATTATGTTTCGTTTTTTCGCAAAATTAATATTAATTAAAATATTGAAATGGAAGGTGGTGGGGTCTTTCCCTCAGATTCCAAAGTTTGTTATTGCGGTATTTCCACATACCAGTAACTATGATTTTTTTGTTGGTATTTTTATCAGAAGTGTACTGAGAGAAGAAATTAATTATGTTGGAAAAAAAGAATTATTCAACCCTCTTACGTCTTGGTTTTTTAAAGGCTTGGGTGGGGCTCCTCTGAGTAGAGAAGGAAACCAAAATGTTGTCGAAAGCATTGTAAATATCTATAATAAAAGAAAAACGTTTCGATTAGCAATTGCTCCCGAAGGCACTAGGAAAAGGGTAGAAGAATGGAAAACGGGCTTTTATTATATAGCTAAAGGTGCAAAAGTTCCTATACTTTTGGTGGGGTTCGATTATTCAAAAAGGACAATACATTTTTATCCTTTATTTACTCCGACTGACGATATCAAAAAAGACTACAAGACTATGAAAAGTTATTTTGTAGGTATAAAGGGTAAAAATCCCGAAAACGGAATCCTCAATCTGTAAGATCTAAATTGTGGTAGACATTCATTACATCGTCGTCTTCCTCTATTTTTTCTAGTAATTTTTCAACTTCCTCTACTTGTTCAGCACTCAACTTTGTTAGCGTCTGTGGAATCCGTTCAAAGCCTGAAGATAAAATCTCAAAAGAGCGGTGCTCCAATTCTTTCTGAATTGCTCCAAATTGCTCAAAAGGACCGTAAAGTAAAACACCATCTTCGTCCGCAAATACTTCTTCAACACCAAAGTCAATGAATTCTAATTCCAATTCTTCTGGCTCTATGTTTTCAGGATTGATTCTAAAGTTACAGGTGCGATCGAACATGAATTCTACAGAACCCGATGTTCCCATATTTCCATTGGCTTTGTTGAAATAGCTTCTAACGTTGGCAACCGTTCTGTTGTTGTTGTCCGTTGCAGTCTCAACTAGAACAGCAATACCAAAGGGAGCATACCCTTCAAACAAAACCTCCTTATAGTTTTCTGTATTCTTATCCGATGCTTTTTTGATGGCACGCTCTACATTGTCTTTAGGCATGTTGGCTGCCTTGGCATTTTGAATTACGGCTCGAAGACGCGCATTATTGTCTGGATCTGGGCCTCCATCTTTTACAGCAATTACAATATCCTTTCCTATACGGGTAAAGGTTTTGGCCATTGCTGACCAACGTTTCATTTTTCTTGCTTTTCTAAATTCAAAGGCTCTTCCCATTTCAGTTTTTTTGTATTGTTACAAATATAAAAAAGTATTGCGCTTTGAGGAACCCCTTTAGGGTAAATATAAATCTTCTAAGATGGATTCATAAGAAACATGTAAATGGGGTGGGAGTTTGTTTTCTTTTGGGAGAGCTACCAAGTATCGCATTTGATTGGTTGTGAAAATTTGTTTGAAAACTGCACCCTTGAGTTTCCTTCTAGAAACAATTCGTTTGATGAAGTCAAAATGGGTAATCAAGTCAGAACTTCCAAGGTGGAAAATTCCTGTCAATTTTTGATTGATGATGTAATGCACTTGTTGGCTCAGCTTTCTATCACTAGTTACATTTACAATGGTATTCGGAAAAACTTCAATGGGTATACCCGAAGCAACTTGTGCTTCTATTTCTTTTGTTCTAGGAGCATTGGTTCCAAAAACCATAGGCAAGCGGGCAATGACGTACTTACTCGGGGCTAAACTCAATAAGCTGTTTTCTATTTTTATTTTAAAACGCCCATAAGGACTTTCTGATAAAGTCTTGTCAAATTCATAAGAGGGGTAATGCTCAAAAGCATCAAACACATTGGTTGAAGAAATAAACATCAAGCGGCAATCGAAATTTTGTATGTAATCGACCAAGTGTTTGTGACAGGCAACTTGGGCTTCAAATGGTCCTCTTAAACAAGAAATTATTAGTTGTGGTTTTACCTTTTTAACAACTGTTAAAACATTGTCATCTTCGACGTTGTAATAAAAAAAATTCTTTTGTTTCGAAAAACGACTTGCACTACAATAGGTTCCAAAAAGGCTGAAGTACGGATACAATTCTCTATACAAACAGTTGCCTATAAAACCACTCCCACCAAGAATTAATATTTTTTTCAAAACGTAAATCGATTAGGCCTTATAAAAAGGTAAAGAGACTACGGTTGCTGCAAGCATTTTGTTGCGAACTTGAAGTTGTATTTTTGATCCAATAGCGCTATGTTCTTTAGTAACATATCCTAATCCAATACCTTTTCCAAGGCTTGGTGCTTGGGTACCTGAAGTTACTCGGCCGATTGAGGTTCCCTCTGAATCAAAAAGCTCGTGCCCTGTTCTTGGGATTCCACGTTCTTGTAATTCAAATCCAACCAGACAGTTTGCAGTTCCTTCTGTTTTTTCTTTTCCAAGGGTGACTGCATTAATGAAATTTGTTTGTGGGCGGGTTACCCATCCCAATCCTGCTTCAATTGGCGATTGGTCTTCGTTTATTTCGTTGCCATATAAACAATAGCCCATTTCAAGACGGAGTGTGTCCCGAGCTGCTAGGCCAATAGGAGCAATTCCGAACGCTTCTCCAGCTTTAAATACGGCATCCCAAACCTCTTGAACGTGAGTGGTGGGTATGTATAATTCTAACCCACCAGAACCAGTGTAACCAGTTGTGGCGATTAATATATCTTCTATACCTGCAAAAGCAGCAGTTTGATGAGCATAGAAAGGGAGTTCAGCTAATACGATATCTGTTAAAGACTGCATTGCTTCAATTGCTTTAGGACCCTGTATAGCCAGTAAAGCGTATTCTTCAGATGCATTGCGAATTGTTGCGCCAAAAGCTTCATTCTGTTTGCTTACCCAATTCCAATCTTTTTCAATATTCGAAGCATTGACAACCAATAAATAGCGCTCTTCGGCCAATTGATAAACAATCAAATCGTCGACCACTCCACCAGTAGTATTAGGGAGGTAGTTGTATTGTGCTTTTCCAGGCACTAACTTTTCAATATCATTACTGCACAGGTGTTGAAGGAAAGAAAGTGCTTGAGCTCCCTCAACGAAAAATTCACCCATATGAGAAACATCAAAAACTCCAACTCCATCTCGAACGCAAAGATGTTCTTTGGTTACCCCTTCATACTGAACAGGCATTAAGAAACCTCCAAAAGAAACCATTTTTGCTCCTAATGCAATATGCGTATCGTAAAGTGTAGTTTTTAACATTCTATTTTAATTTATTGGTATATTTGAGCGTAAAGGTAAGTTGTTTTTAACTTATTTTAGATGCTCTAAACCAAAATCAATATGTATAAATTATCCCTATTTTTTTTTCTGTTAACCTTTCTATGGTCACCACTTGTTGCTCAAGAAGCTGTTTTAACTCCTGAGTTTCATAAGTCAAAACGAGATGAATTACGTGCTAAAATGCCCGCAAATAGTGTTGCTGTTTTATTTTCTAATCCCGTACGAAATCGAGCAAATGATGTGGATTATGTGTATCATCCCGATCCAAATTTTTATTATTTGACAGGCTTTAAAGAGCCACAATCAGTTTTGATTGTTTATAAAAATCCACAACAAGATGAGCTGGGACAGTACGTTGATCAGCTTTTTGTACAAGAACGTGACGCTGCTAAAGAGCAGTGGAATGGTTATCGTTTGGGAGTAGAAGGAGCAGAAGCCTTGGGCATTGATCGTATATTGCTGCGATCGGAGTTCATTAAGAACCAAGCCAACTTCACTTCTTTTGAAGAGATTTTGATTTTTGAATTCGAAAACGATGTTCGTGATGATAAGTCAGATCCATATGATCTGTATGATTTGCAACGAACGTTTAAGGAAAACATAAATTACCCACAAGATTTTAATCGTTTACGCCACCGCCTACTGAAAAGTATACGTACCGTTAGTAAAGAAGATGTAGAAACTCTCAAAAATGAAATTAAGTGGTATGCAGGCAGAAATGAATCTATTGCTGCTGATCCTGCAATTAAGAATTTTCTTGAATCATCAACTTTAGAAGTTCCTGAAGACCTAAAAATGCAAGTAGCATTTCTTTTAAAAGACCAATATTTTGATGTTGAACTCTTAGGACAGCTTCTTGGAGATCAACGAGAGGTAAAGACTGTTGAAGAAATAGCGTTGTTGAAGAAGGCAATTGGTATTTCGGTAGTTGGTCAACGCGAAGTAATGAAAGCCATGCGACCCGATATGTCTGAACGTGAAATTCAAGGTATTCACGAATTCGTATTTAAAAAATACGGTGCTGCCTACGAAGGATATCCATCCATAGTTGGTGCTGGGTCTAACGCTTGTGTGTTACACTATATTGAGAACGATGATGTTGGTTTGGACTCTGATTTGATGTTGATGGATCTTGGTGCAGAATATGAAGGGTATACAGCCGATATTACCCGAACAATTCCAAAAGACGGAACATTTTCAGAGGAACAGAAACTAATATATCAAATTGTATATGATGCTCAAGAAGCCGGTATAGAAGCCGCAGTAATTGGGAGTACTTCAGGTCAAATTACACGTATTACGCAAGAAGTTGTTGCAAAAGGCTTGGTTCGTTTGGGAATCATAACAAAAGAAGACGAATTCAGAACCTATTACCCTCATGGTGCTGCTCATCATATTGGTTTGGACGTTCATGACTTGTCCAACTACGGACCTTTCAAAGCAGATGCTATCATTACAGTAGAACCGGGGATTTATGTTCCTAAAGACAGTCCCTGTGACCCTAAATGGTGGGGTATAGGTATTCGTATTGAAGATGATGTTTTGATTACTGAAAATGGACCAATCAACTTGTCAGCAAACGCCCCGCGATCTTGGGAGGCAATTGAAGAGTTGATGAAAGAGTCCAGTCCTTTAGATCAGTTTCTCTTACCAGAATTAGAAAAATAATTTAGCGAAGCAAGAAATTTTTAAGCCCTTGATAATCTTGAATTTCGATACTTTCTTTGGTCTTGGAAAGAGTTTCTTTGAGTCGTTCTGGAATGTCAACCTTTATGTTTAAAGTATCTTCAACGGTATCTAGGAATTTTACAGGATGAGCCGTTTCTAAGAAAATCCCATACTTTTCTGGATGATCTTTGAGATACTCTTTTAGTCCCAAATAACCAACTGCCCCGTGCGGATCTGCTACATAGCCCGATATTTCATGAATCTCTTTTAGTGCTTCACGTGTTTCATCGTCTGTAAAGCGATAGCCCGAAAATGTTTCTTTTAAACTCTCGAAGTCATCGCCAAAGATTTTTAGAATGCGAATGAAATTAGAAGGATCTCCAACATCCATAGCATTTGATATTGTTGGAGAAGATTTTTTAGGGGTATATACTCCTGAAGATAAAAAATCTGGTACTACATCGTTAATGTTTGTACTTGCAATGAAATGGTCGATGGGTAACCCGATTTCACGTGCCATTAGGCCAGCGCAAATGTTTCCAAAATTTCCACTAGGAACAGAAACCACAAGTGGTTTATTGATTTTTTTAAGTGCTCTATAGGCGATGAAATAATAGAACATTTGTGGTAACCATCGGGCTACATTAATTGAATTGGCAGAAGTAAGTTGTTTGTGTTTTGTGATGTCTTCATCTAGAAATGCTGTTTTGACCATGTCTTGGCAATCGTCAAAAACACCATCTACTTCCAATGCAGTAATGTTTTGCCCTAGAGTTGTTAGTTGTTGTTCTTGAACTTCACTTACCTTTCCTTTTGGGTAAAGAATAACAACCTCAATTCCGGGTACGCCAAGAAATCCATTGGCAACGGCTCCGCCAGTATCTCCTGAGGTTGCAACAAGTACGGTTATCTTTTGAGAAGTATTCTCCCTATTGAAATAGCCGAGACAACGTGCCATAAAGCGTGCTCCAACATCCTTAAAAGCAAGGGTAGGGCCTTGAAACAATTCTAAAGTTCCCATTTGATTGGTAATGGGTACGATTGGAAAATCAAAATCTAAAGTTTCTTCAATGATTTTTCTCAACTCATTCTCAGGAATACTTCCCTCAACAAAAGGAGCAATCGCTTGAAAAGCAATTTCTGGAATAGGTTCTTGCTCTATGTTTTCGAAGAAAGAATCGGGTAAACGGTGAATTTTTTCTGGAAAATATAAGCCTCTATCTGGAGCAATACCTCGAACTACAGCTTCTGGGAACTCTGCTGCTTTTGATTTTTTATTTAAACTGTTGTAAATCATTTGGAAGATATAATGTGAATCCCTTTTGGATTAATTTTAGAAATATGAAGTTCAAACTCAATATTGTATTTTAAAAACGCTTGTTGCATGCATTCTCCTACTCGAATGGCGGTTTCTTTTCCTTTAGACAGGGCAAACATAGATGGTCCAGATCCAGAAATTCCACTTCCAAGTGCACCCGAATCGATAGCTGCTTTTTTTAATTCTTGAAAGCCAGGAATCAATGCAGATCGATGCGGTTCAATAACAACATCTACAAGCGATCTTCCAATTAAATCATAGTCATCTGTGTATAGTCCGCTGACCAATGCGGCAAGGTTTCCCCATTGCTCAATTGCTTTTTCTAGCATAATGTTTTTCTTGAGTACAGCTCGAGCGTGCGAAGTTTTCAACTCAATTTTAGGATGCAAAATAGTTGTGTATAATTCTGAGGGACTAGGTAAGCCAATTATATCGATACTTTTTGAACATCGTACTAGAGTAAAACCGCCTAATAAAACTGGAGCGACATTATCTGCATGTGGAGAGCCACTCGCAAGTTCTTCTCCTTTCATTGCAAACTTGATCAGTTCAGTCCGAGAAAAAGGTCTTCCTAAAAGTTCGTTGATTCCAAATACAGCTCCAGCTGAACTTGCTGCACTGCTTCCAATACCACTACCAGCTTTAATCCCTTTGATGATTTCTATTTCAAATCCAAAAGAACTCGGATGCGCCTCTAACAATGCCATACCTGCAACTCCGGCTACATTTTTCTGAGTTTCAAGAGGTAGGTTTTGACCTTCTATTTTAGTGATTCGAATACCTTTTTCGCTAGTTTTTCGGATCACCATTTCATCTCCAATTGGATCTAAGCAAAACCCTAGAACGTCAAAACCACAGGAGACATTGGCAACACTAGCCGGACAGAAAATTTTAATTTCATTCATAGCTTAACGTTTTCCAATTCTTATGATGTCTGCAAAAATCCCTGAAGCTGTTACTTCAGCACCAGCACCAGCCCCTTTGACAATCAGAGGTTGTTCTGTATAGCGATTGGTATAAAATAAGATGATATTATCACTCCCTTCAAGATTATAAAAGTCATGCCCTTCTGGAATTTCTTGTAGTCCCACTTTGGCAACTCCGTTTTCAAGTTGAGCAACGTATTTTAGGCGTGCGTTTTTAGAGCGCGCATCATCAAGAAGTTTCTCAAAATGATCTTTGTGGTCAATAAGAGAATCAAAAAAGGTTTCGTTATCTGGAGTATCTAAACACGCTTTTGGTAAAAAAGGCACATTTTCGATGTCTTTCAATTCAATTTTCAATCCGCTTTCACGTGCTAGAATAAGTATTTTCCGAGCTACATCGATACCGCTCAAATCAATTTTTGGGTCAGGTTCTGTGTAGCCCTCTTTTTGCGCTTGGACTACAACGTCTTTAAATAAAGTACCTTCTTTGAAGTTATTGAAAACAAAGTTCAAACTTCCGGAAAGTACAGCTTGAATTTTGACTACTTGATCTCCAGATGCAATTAGATTGTTAAGGGTGTCAATTATGGGTAATCCAGCGCCTACATTGGTTTCAAAAAGGAATGGACTTCCATATTTACGTGACGACCGTTTCAAACTCATATAGTTTTCTAGGCTGTCAGCACATGCAATTTTATTACAGGTAACTACCCCGATGTTATTGTTCAAATATCGTTCGTATTCATATGCGATGCCTGCATTTGCAGTATTGTCTACAAAGATGCTGTTGCGTAAATTCAATCCTTTCGCATGTTCAAAGAACGCATTGATATCGGTGGGTTTTCCGTTTTCGAGAGCTGTACTCCATTGGTTGAGATCTAGTGCATCTTCGCCAAGAACCATGGTGCGCGAATTGGAGATTGCGATTACTCGTATTCGAAGTAGAAGATTGTCTTTTAAATATTGTTGTTGTTGTTGGATTTGTGATAGGAGTTTGCTACCAACATTTCCTACCCCAACAATGAATAAGTTTAGCTCTTTGATGTCATTTTCAAAGAAGGTCTCATGCAAGGTGTTCAATGCTTTTTGAGTATCCTTTTTATTGATCATGATGGAAATATTACGTTCCGATGCTCCTTGTGCAATAGCACGAATATTGACGTTATTTGCCCCCAGAGAGCTGAACATTTTACCACTGATCCCTTGATGATTCTTCATGTTATCACCAACAATGGCAATGTTTACAAGATCATTTTCAACTTTAGCAGGAGCAACCTTATTCAATGAAATTTCAAAGGCAAATTCAGTGTCGATTACGAGTTTGGCTTCCGCATCATTATGATTCCTGACAGCAATACAGATGGAGTGTTCTGAAGATGCCTGTGTAATCATTATCACATTGATATGCGCAATAGACAAGGCTTCGAATAATCGTTTTGAGAACCCAGGAATTCCAACCATTCCACTCCCTTCAAGGCTGATTAAGCTAATCTGATCGATATGACTGATTCCCTTGACAACTACACCGTTTTGTTCTGAAGTACGATTGTCAATTAGCGTACCGTTATCTTCAGGGGCAAAGGTGTTTTTGATTCGAACGGGAATTTGTTTTTCTACCAAAGGTTGAAGCGTAGGAGGGAAGATAACCTTTGCTCCGAAATGAGACAACTCCATTGCTTCGAGGTAGGAAAGCTTTTCAATTGGAGTAGCTTGTTTAACTAATTTTGGGTTTGCGGTGTACATTCCACTTACATCGGTCCATATTTCAAGAACATCAGCGTTCAGCACATGGGCTAAAATAGCTGCTGAAAAATCAGATCCACCTCTTCCAAGCGTAGTTGAGTTTCCTGCTGCATCCCGAGCAACGAATCCTGGCACAAGGGTACATTTACTGCTGTTATTTTTAAAAAATTCTTGTGTTTTTATTTGAGTTGCATCCCAATTTACAACAGTTCTGTTGTTTTGAATTTGAGTTTCAATAAGATCACGCCCGTCTTTTAGAACAACATCATAACCTTTGTTTTTGAATATCTCAAAAATGATAGTGCTGGATAAGCGCTCTCCGTAGGAAGTAATTGTTGCTGTGGCTTTCGTTGTAACTTCTTTGAGCATCATTACCCCCTCTAAGATGGTTTCTAAACGATTCAGCTCAGCTTTTACAAAACTTATAACGCCACTTTGTTTTTCTGGTGGTACACTTGCTCGAATAGGTTCTAAGTGCCGTTCTTCAATTTCTTTTAAAGTTTGTGTAAAACTAGATTCTCCTTTTGCTGCAATTTGTAAAGCAGACATGAGTAAGTCGGTAATGCCTCCTAGTGCAGATACAACAACGACATTGTTTTTATCTTGGGATGCTACAATGGCAGATACTTGATCTATGTTTTTAGAATTGGCTACAGAAGTTCCACCAAATTTAAGGACTTTCATATGTTAGTGTTTTGTGAGAAACTAAAAACAGGTTTACAAAAGCGTTGAACACTTTGCTTTTAGTTGCACGATAATTATTATTTTTTTGAAATGAATTCAAGAGCTACAGATTATATGTTAATGAATACCCCTATGGGGTAATAGCTGTAGTTGAAATAAAGGTAGAAGTTCCTGTTAATACAGTTGTATTGTTTTTGTAAGAGCCAAAAGTAAGGTTCAATTGTAACTTCATGGGGTAAAATTAATTCAAATAGACCTGACTTGAAACTTATTAGCTCTTTTTTTTGCATAAAAAAACCGCCAGTTTTACAGAATATTCGTAAAAAATGACGGTTATTTTGATTTATGCGCTTATCTCAAGAGATAGTTTTTCTTCTTTTCCATCCCAATCCAGCTGAAATTGATCACCGTCTTTTGTACGACTGTTTACAATTTCTTCTGCAATTAGATCTTCAAGATATTTTTGAATTGCGCGTGATAAAGGTCTTGCTCCGTATTTTTTGTCGAACCCTTTTTCGCCAATAAATTCTTTTGCTTTCTCAGTAAGACTCATGTTGTAGCCCAGTTTCTTTATGCGAATTTGTAATTTATCAAGTTCGAGATCAACAATTTTCATGATGTCTTCTTTTTCTAGAGCGTTAAAGATAACAATGTCGTCTACACGATTGAGAAACTCAGGTGCAAATGTCTTCTTTAATGCACTTTCGATAACCCCTCTTTCGATATCATCGGTTTGTGCTTTTTGAGCTGCAGTTGAGAAACCAACACCTGTACCGAAGTCTTTTAATTGACGGGCACCAATGTTAGAGGTCATGATGATAATGGTGTTCTGAAAATTAATCTTTCGACCTAAACTATCGGTCAAAAAACCATCATCTAAAACCTGAAGCAGCATATTGAACACATCAGGATGTGCTTTTTCAACTTCATCGAGTAAGATTACCGAATATGGCTTACGTCTCACTTTTTCACTCAGTTGTCCTCCTTCTTCATAGCCTACGTAGCCTGGAGGTGCTCCAATGAGTCGTGAGATTGCAAATTTCTCCATGTATTCACTCATATCAATTCGAATCAAATTATCTTCAGATTCAAACATTTCGCTAGCCAAAATTTTAGCTAATTGTGTTTTACCAACACCAGTTTGACCAAGGAAAATAAAAGATCCAATAGGCTTGTCAATTGCCTTTAATCCAGAACGGTTTCGTTGAATTGCTTTAACCACTTTTTCAACTGCATCCTGCTGTCCGATAAGTTTATTACCTATGATTTCATTAAGCTTTGAAAGTTTGTTTTTCTCTGACTTAACAATCTTATTCACAGGGATACCCGTCATCATAGACACTACGTCTGAAATATGCGTTTCGGTTACTTCAACACGATTCAATTTAGATTCTTCATGCCATTTTTCTTGAGCTGTTAAAAGGTTGCGCTCTACTCTTTTTTCATCATCTCTGAGTTTAGCAGCTTCCTCGTATTTTTGTTTTTTAACAACGTCATTTTTATGTTCTTTCACGCGTTCTAGCTCTTCTTCAAGATCAATAACGTCTTGTGGAACGTTCATGTTGTTGATGTGAACTCGTGATCCAGCTTCATCTAAAGCGTCAATTGCTTTGTCTGGAAGAAAACGATCCGAAACATAACGACTTGTCAATTCAACACAGGCAACTAACGCTTCGTCAGTATAGGTTACGTTGTGATGACTTTCGTATTTGTCTTTTATGTTCTGAAGAATTTCTATGGTCTCTTCTTCCGTAGTTTGTTCTACAACTACTTTTTGAAAACGACGCTCTAATGCGCCATCCTTTTCAATACTTCCACGATATTCATCAAGGGTAGTAGCACCAATACATTGGATTTCACCTCGCGCTAGGGCGGGTTTAAACATATTGGAGGCATCTAAACTTCCAGTTGCTCCCCCTGCACCTACAATGGTATGTATTTCATCGATGAATAAAATGATATCATCATTCTTTTCCAACTCATTCATCACAGCTTTCATGCGTTCTTCAAACTGACCTCTGTACTTAGTTCCAGCAACTAAACTAGCTAAGTCGAGAGTGACTAGTCGTTTTCCGTATAAAACACGAGAAACTTTTTTCTCAATAATCCGCAGGGCTAACCCTTCGGCTATAGCAGATTTACCAACTCCGGGTTCTCCGATGAGTAAAGGGTTGTTCTTTTTACGTCTACTCAAAATCTGAGAAACACGTTCAATTTCTTTTTCACGACCAACTACAGGGTCCAGTTTGTCTTGACGGGCAAGTGCTGTTATGTCTTTTCCAAAATTATCTAAAACGGGTGTTTTAGATTTTTTTCCTTTGGCTGATTCTGAAGTGGGTACAAACGGATTTTCTTTACTATCTCCAGCTTCATCTTCTTTTTCATCTGGAAAAGAAGCGGCAGGATTGAAGTCTGTATATTCACTATCGGAAGTAAGTAACAACTTGAATTGCTCTTTTACTAAGTCATAATTGATGTCTAGTTTTTCGAGCAACTTGGTTGTAGGGTCATTTTCATTTCTTAAAATACACAACAATAAATGCGCGGTATTGATCAAATCACTTTGGAATAACTTAGCTTCTAAGAAGGTGGTTTTGAGTGCGCGTTCTGCCTGACGGGTCAAGTGTAGGTTTTTCTTAGAATTCCCAAGGCCAGTGCTGTCTAGCAGGGCAGGATTTAGGATTTCAACTTTTCTTCTTAAATTCTCAAGATCTACATCAATAGCATTGAAAATTGAAATTGCTTTTCCTCCTCCATCTCTTAAAATACCAAGCATTAAATGCTCCGTTCCAATATGATCATGTCCTAAACGTAATGCTTCTTCTTTACTGAAAGAAATTACATCTTTTACTCTAGGTGAAAAATTATCATCCATATTTATTAGGTTTCTTTTCATTGAATAGTCAAAAACTATTCCAATTGGTTCTGTACACTAGCTAATAGACAAAATATTTTTGAAATACCAAAACGGCAGGCTGTTAAATTTTGTATTTTTTATATATAAATAATGTTGATAAATTCAAACACAAAAAGTCGAATTTGGGTTAGTATTTCTGGTTTAAATCCATATTTTAGCAGATAGGATTAAAAAAATACATTTTATGGCTGAAGGTGAAAAACTGATACCCATCAACATTGAGGATGAAATGAAATCGGCTTACATTGATTATTCAATGTCTGTCATTGTGTCACGTGCACTTCCTGACGTTCGGGATGGCTTAAAACCAGTACATCGACGCGTTTTATTTGGAATGCACGAATTGGGTATTCGTTCCAATACTTCTTTTAAGAAATCTGCAAGAATAGTAGGTGAGGTACTTGGTAAGTATCACCCACACGGTGATACCTCTGTTTATGATGCTATGGTTCGTATGGCTCAAGAATGGAGTTTACGATATTTACTCGTCGATGGTCAAGGTAACTTTGGATCAATTGATGGTGATAGTCCAGCTGCAATGCGTTATACCGAAGCTCGTATGCGCAAGATGTCTGAGGATCTCTTAGCGGATATTGACAAAGATACAGTAGATCATCAGTTGAACTTTGATGATACGCTAAAAGAACCAAAGGTACTTCCAACACGGGTTCCCAATTTGCTTATTAATGGCGCTTCGGGTATTGCTGTAGGGATGGCAACCAACATGCCGCCGCACAACATTACGGAAGTAATTGATGGAACAATTCAGTATATAAACGACAATGATATTTCCATTGACGAATTAATACAAACCATTAAAGCGCCAGATTTTCCAACTGGAGGTACAATTTATGGTTATGATGGCGTTCGTGATGCTTTTCATACTGGGAGAGGAAGGGTTGTCCTTCGCGCTAAAGCCAATATCGAAGAAGTAAATGGACGTGAATGTATTATTGTAACTGAAATACCGTTTCAGGTGAATAAAGCGGAAATGATCCGTAAGACAGCTGAATTGGTTAATGATAAGAAAATCGAAGGAATCTCTAACATTAGAGATGAATCTGATAGAAATGGAATGCGTGTGGTTTACATCCTAAAACGCGATGCTATTCCTAATATAGTTCTAAACAAATTATACAAGTATACTTCGCTACAGTCTTCTTTTAGTGTAAACAATATTGCACTTGTAAACGGGAGACCACAGTTGTTAAACTTGAAAGAAATGATTCATTATTTTGTTGAACACCGCCACGAAGTGGTTGTTCGAAGAACAAAGTATGAATTGAAGAAAGCGGAAGAACGCGCTCATATATTAGAAGGACTGATCATCGCTTCGGACAATATAGACAAGGTGATCGCTTTGATTCGATCGTCGTCTAATGCAGATGAAGCCCGAGCTAAGTTAATTGAGAACTTCAAGTTGTCTGAAATTCAAGCCAAAGCAATTGTTGAGATGCGCTTGCGTCAGCTTACCGGTCTTGAGCAAGATAAACTTCGAACAGAGTATGATGAGTTAATGAAAACCATCGAAGATCTTAAAGATATTTTAGATAAAAAAGAGCGTAGAATGCAAATCATTACTGATGAGCTTCTTGTTATCAAAGATAAATATGGAGACGAACGCAGATCTGTAATCGAATTTGCAGGAGGAAACTTCAGTATTGAAGATATGATTCCAGATGAGAAAGTTGTAATTACAATTTCTCATGCAGGTTATATCAAACGTACACCACTTTCAGAATACAAAACACAGCATAGAGGTGGAGTAGGTCAAAAAGCATCTACAACACGGAACGAAGATTTCTTAGAGCATTTGTTTGTAGGAACGAATCACCAATACATGCTGTTCTTTACACAAAAAGGAAAATGTTTCTGGATGCGTGTTTATGAAATTCCAGAAGGATCTAAAACGGCTAAAGGTAGAGCCATTCAGAATTTGATCAATATCGAGCAAGATGATAAGGTAAAAGCCTTCATCAATACGCAAGACCTTAAGGATGAAGAATACATCAACAGTCATTATGTAATTATGGCTACCAAGAAAGGACAAGTTAAAAAAACCTTATTGGAGCAATATTCTCGACCGAGAGCCAACGGTATCAACGCCATCACAATTAAAGATGAAGATGAATTACTTGAAGCAAAATTAACAACAGGTAACAGTCAGATTTTACTTGCGGTTAAGTCCGGTAAAGCCATTCGATTTGAAGAAGATAAAACACGACCTATGGGTCGAAGTGCATCTGGAGTTCGAGGAATAACCTTGAATGGTCCTTCTGATGAAGTTATCGGTATGGTATCTGTTAGTGATTCTGAAACTGAAATCTTAGTTGTTTCTGAGAATGGTTATGGGAAACGTTCTAGCTTAGATGACTACCGTACAACCAATAGAGGTGGTAAAGGAGTGAAGACGTTATCAATTACAGACAAAACAGGGGAGCTGGTTTCGATTAAAAACGTAAGCGACTTGGATGACCTAATGATTATTAATAAATCGGGAATTGCTATCCGAATGGATGTTGCCGATTTACGTGTGATGGGAAGAGCTACTCAAGGGGTTAAGTTGATTAACCTTAAAGGAACTGATACCATTGCAGCTGTCGCTAAAGTGATGAAAGACGACGAAGAAATTCCTGAAGTCTCTGAGGATGATGTTCCGACTTCAGAAACTGATGGCACGAATCTTGAATAAAACCAATCAATAATAAAACATCTACAATGAAACATTTTTTTACATTTCTTTTAACTCTAGTGGTAACCCTTGGGTGGGCGCAGAAAAAAGAACTTAAACAGGCGCAAAAACTATATAAGTCAGCTAAGATATCAGAAGCCAAGGCTTCATTAGACGCTAATCAGGCACTTTTAGAATCTGCTGAATTAAAATATGCTGCTCCTTATAACCTTTTACGTTCTCAAATCTCTTTAGCAGAAGAAGCGTATCAGGCTTCTTATGATTATTTACAATTAGCTCAAAAAAGTTCTGGACTAAGTTCTAAAACAGACGAACAAAAAAGACTTTTGATTTCTGCAGTAATTAATACAGCTATTGAGCAATCAGAAAACAAAGAATTTGTTGCTTCTGCAGAAAACTTATATCTATCCTATGTGATCGATCCTGTAGCGAATGTAGATTATCTCTATTACGCAGCTTCAAATGCAGTAAATGCATCTGAATATAAATTGTCACTTAAATATTACCAAATATTAAAAGACATCAAGTACACTGGGATAACTGTAAAGCATTATGTTACTGAGGTAGCTAACAATACCGAAATAGAAGTATCAGCGTCAGAGTATTCTATTTACCAAAAGTCTAAAGATTACACCAATTTTAGAACAGAAGATACAGAATCTAAATTCCCAGAGATTGTTAAGAACATTGCTCTAATTTATAACCAATTGGGAGAAAAAGAGAAAGCAATTGCTGCTGTGAAAGATGCACGCGCTGAAAGCCCAAATGATTTAGGTTTAATTCTAACCGAAGCGAATATTTATATCGAGTTAGGTGAGAAAGAAAAATTTAAAACGTTGATGGGTGAGGCTATTGCTCAAGATCCAGAAAATGCAAATTTGTATTACAACCTTGGCGTTGTTACTGCAGACCTAGGAGATAAAGAAAACGCAAGAGCTTATTATGAAAAAGCAATCGAACTTGATCCTTCTATGGAGAACGGTTACTTGAATTTAGTAGCTCTCATTTTAGAAGATGAAACTTCAATTGTTGAGGAAATGAATTCTTTAGGAAATTCTAGAGCTGATAATGCAAAGTATGACATATTGAAGGAAAAGCGCGAGAGTGTGTATTCTGAATGTGTACCGATTCTTAAAAAACTCATGTCAATTTCTGATTCAAATCAAGAAGCGGCTCGAACTCTTATGAATATCTATGCAACTTTAGGTAATAATGAGGGCTTTATGGAAATGAAAAAATTGCTAGAATAGATTCAAATCATACGAATCAAAACAAAAAAACCTTCAGAAATGAAGGTTTTTTTGTTTTCAAATAAGTTTAGATTATTTTCTTAATCATTCGAAGTTTGTGCGAATGATTCTGAATTTCTTTATTGTAAATCCCAGTCTGATCTATTGGGTCAATTCGTACTTTCCCGTGGGCGTGAATAATTCTGTGGTCTTGGAGTAAAATGCCTACATGTGTTATTGCACCTTCTTTATTATCAAAAAAAGCTAGATCACCTGGTTCGCTTTCTTCAATAAAGCTGAGCGTTGTTCCCTGTTTAGCTTGTTGAGAAGCATCTCTTTTTAGTTGTATTCCATTGAGTTTATAGACCATTTGTGAAAACCCAGAACAATCGATACCGAAGGGTGTTTTTCCTCCCCATAAATAAGGAGCGTTTAAATATGAGTAAGCAGTTTTTACCAGCTGATTTTTATCTCTTGTGCTGGTGAATTCTCCCTCAAATTGATGATTTAAAACATCAATCTGCCTTAGGTCACTGCCAAGTGGAATAGGGAATAACTCTGAATTCGGTAGGCTCACATAGCCCAGTAGATTGGCTGAATTTTTAACTTCAAGTTCTGAATTGCTTTTGTAAATATCTTCGGAAATTTCAACACATTGATTCGAACAAATCCAACCTTCATAACTGTCCCACTGATTTCTTATTTTAAGCCAGTCTTTTCTATGATCAATGATTTTAAAACAATCTCCATACAGGAGCTGGGAAACCTGCTCACTTGCGTGATTAAAATCATTTCTAAGAGGAATAATTCCTAAAGGACAAATACCGTACTTCAATTTAAAAAGTATAATTAATATGAACTCGTTTAAAACTGAAGCTAAAATAATCAATTTTAATCCATCCAGAGAGATGATGATTTAAAATAAGTGTGAAGAATCATTTTCTTACCTTTGAAATCAAGTTGAGCAGTATTATGTGCTAAATTGATTTTAAAAGTTAGGTTTAGATTTATGAAAAAATTATTACAATCGTTTTTCAATTACCAATCCATGATTTACAAGGCGTTCTTGTTCGTCTTTACCTGCTTGTTTATTGTTTATTTCTTTCCCACAAAAGGTCAATTTAAATATGAATTCAGTAAAGGTCAAGCTTGGGAATATGAAAATTTATATGCTCCTTTTGACTTTGCGATTTTAAAATCAGAAAAAGAGCTTTTGTTGGAACGCGTTCAACTGAAAAAAGAAATCCCTACCTATTTTAATCAAAATACTGCCGTTGAGGAACAGGCGAAGGTGCAGTATGCTCAGAAGTTTTCTTCATATTTTACATATCCGGTAAATTCTACGCGATACAAAAGATATTTTGAATTTGGTTTGAATATTATTCAGGAAATATACAGTACAGGTGTTCTCCCTCTAAATTACAATCATGAAGGCGGAGACCGTGTTGGGCTCATTCAAGACCATGCAGAGACAGAGTTGAATTTTGATCAATTGCTAAAACCTGCTGAACTTTCTAGATTTTTAGATCAAAAATTATCTTCTACTTCATATGTGCGTTTTAAAAACGAATATTATAAACTTCTGTTTGAAGTCATAGAGCCCAACTTAGTCTATGATGAACGATTCAATGAACAGTTGTTAGAAAGTGCTTATTCGAAACTTGCAATTTCTCGCGACTTAATTGTCATGGGAAGTATTCTGATTTCTAAGGGGGAGCTGGTAGATGAAACTAATTTTCAGGAATTAGAGTCCTTGAAGCTACAATACGACACACGTCTTTATACGGATGCTAACATCTATTGGATTCTAGTGGGCTATATCATATTGGTTGGACTCACGCTTTTGATGCTGTTTCTCTTCATATATAAATACCGCCCCATAATATTCAATAACAACACCAAACTGACCTTCATCTTTTTTAATGTTATGTTGGTTGTGGTCTCTACAATAACAGTTTTAAATTTCGATAGTTCTTTTCTGTATATCGTGCCTATTTGTATTTTGCCTTTGATTTTAAAAGCATTTTTCGATGCACGAGTAGGCCTCTATGTGCACGTGTTAACCGTTTTATTGATAGGTTTTATTGTGCCCAATAGTTTTGAGTATATTTTCCTGCAAATTATGGCTGGTATTGTAACGGTCTTGTCGGTATCTGAATTATATAAAAGAGCCAATCTATTCATTTCTGTCGGACAAATTATATGCATCTATCTAATCGGTTATTTTGCCTTCTTTGTAATTCATGAAGGGGGAATCGATGGAATTTCATTTACAATCATAGGGTTGTTTGTGCTCAACGGTGTGTTTACTTTATTCGTTCAGCCGCTAATCTATTTGTTTGAAAAACTATTCAATTTAGTTTCTGATGTTTCACTTTTAGAATTGTCTGACACCAATTCTGATTTTTTCAAGGAGTTTTCAGACAAAGCACCCGGAACCTTTCATCATTCTTTACAAGTATCTAACCTTGCCGAATCTGCAGCAAGTGCAATCGGAGCGAACGCATTACTAACCAGAGTAGGGGCTTTGTACCACGATATTGGCAAGATCAGTAACCCTGTCTTTTTTAGCGAAAACCAAAGAGGTAGTATTTCTCCTCACAATGACATTAGCCCCAAAGAAAGTGCTCAAATCATCATTGATCATGTCATTAAAGGGGTTGAAGCCGCTAAGAAAATCAAACTTCCAGATCGTGTAGTCGATTTTATAAGAACACATCATGGGACATCTAGGGTTTATTTTTTTTATAAAAAACAAGAAGAACTTTTTGGGGAAGCGAATTCAGAAGATTTTAGCTACCTAGGACCTAAGCCATTTTCTAAAGAAACTGCCATCTTAATGATGGCCGATAGTGTAGAGGCTGCCTCAAAAAGCTTGAAAGAACCTACCATCGAATTATTGAAAAATTTTGTCAATAAGATTGTAAATCAACAGTTGGAAGAAAAGCAATTCATGAATTCAAATATCACTCTAGCGGAGATCGAAACTGTCAAAAAAGTATTCATTGATAAGTTGATTAATATTTATCATTTACGCATTGAATATCCCGAATAAATTAAGCCACAATTTTTAAGAAAAGCATTGTATAATACTATTTAAAAAATTACATTTGCACTTCTGTTATCAGAAACCTTGGAGAGGTGCCAGAGTGGTAATGGAGCAGATTGCTAATCTGTCGACGGGTAACTGTCGCCAGGGTTCGAGTCCCTGTCTCTCCGCATTATGAATCCGTAAGGCGTTAATTTATTACGCTTTACGGATTTTCTGTTTTAAATGAGGGTCGTGAGGGGGGTCGAAATTGATTTTTATACTAAAAAAGGGGCTAAAAAACTGTACCATTTAAAAGGGGAGGATTTTTATAATTCCATTGGAAGACATATAAGTTTTTCTGAATCTACTGAGAGTAAATACACTAACCTTTAAACTTGCTCTTCAAGTTGGTCTTCAAATATTCTTGTAAAGTAACCTAAAACCAAATTTAGATACAATAGAGACGAAACACTCCTATTTTACTAACTTTTTGAAAACGCTATCATAATACTCTTGGGTAAGGACTTCTGTCCAAATGGTCGGTTTTTCACCACCATACAATGCAAGATAAGTCACATCGCTCTGTTTTGATGACGAATGCCAATGTTCCGTGTTTTTTTCACATTTAATAATATCCCCAGCTTCCATAAGCAGGGGTTCTTTTCCTTTTTCTTGATAATAACCTGTTCCCGCAATTACAATTAACACCTGTACTGTTCCGTGTTTATGCCAATCTAACGTGGAATTTGCCTTAAAGGTTGCTTTGGTAATATTGAATGTTAAATGATCATCAGCTTGGAGCAATCTATTTAACCATGCTTCACCTATATAATGTGTGTTTGGTGCCTTAAACCCTTCATCAAGGTAGGAAGACACGGAATAATCTGAATCTTGAGCAGAAACACCAACAGAGATAGTAAGTGCTAAAAAGTAAATTGCTTTTTTCATAAGAATAGAGTTTTAATATATTACAGGTTTAACCAGTAAGTCATTTTTAGGTTAATAGACCGAAATCGGGGTGTAAATTCAGTACTATTATAATTGTCGTTATACACCAAAAACAAATCTGATAAGGGTGCAAAACGCCATTGAAGGCGGGCATTAATACCAAAGTTTTCACGCTGGTTACTATACTGAATCAGAGTGTTAAAAAATAAGGATTTATTTAATGTCACATCCATACGAGGCGTAATCAACCAATAATTTTCACTTTCATAAGGTTCGGGTAATTTGATGCCATCATAATTTACATTCAAACTGAATTGTCCCCAAGGTTGCCATCGATAACCCAAAGTTCCACCTACAGAATATCTATTCCCGTTAAAGAATTGACCTATAGTTGTATTTAATCCATAGGAGAATAATTTTGTGTTATTAGAAGTAAATTCAATATTTGTATAACTGAACCTATAACTTTCATTCCCTGGCAATGGAGTACCACCATCCGTTCGTGTGGGATCAAAATCATTTGTCAGCAATATATATTGATTGAATACATTTGCAGTAATCTTAGCATTGCTTGCAAACTCTGTTTCCCAAGTACCTCTCAATGTGTAATCCGTAAGTTTAAAATTGAGCTTTGGTCTAAAGTAATTGATGAACAACAACTGCACATTATTTCTATTTATAACTTCCCTGTTTTTTGGGAAAAAGAAACGTTGTGCAAAATTACCCATCTTAAAAATATCAGTTCTAGGTACGAAGCCTAAATCTGCAGTAAAATCATTATCTACATAGGTCCAGTCATTAATAAAAACCCAATTATTTTTGTTGTAAGTGGTGATGGCTTGTGCTGATAAATTACCCCCTTTATCATCAGGATTAACAGACTTATGAAGGTAATAACGACCAGCCCAAGTGTTATCCTCAGATGCTAGATTGTAATCTACACCGAAGACTCTATTGTATTTGTCATTTTCTTCTGAAAAGTTATACTCCTTAAAGCGTTCTCTATTCACTATAAAAGCCCCGATGTTTGAGCGTTTCCCTATTTTTTTCTGTAGGGTAATCATGGTGTTATTATTGGATGCAACTTCATTGGATTCGTCTGCAGCGGTTTGAATATTCAGGATCCCTAATCGCCAATCTTCATTAAGTTTGCCGCTTAGTCTTACCCCAGTGATAATGTCGTTTTGAATGAGGTTATTGTTGATGTCACGCGCTAGCCCTATCCGTCTTGAGAAAAACGGTCGAGCTTCATTAAAGAAGTTCCCGAAAGAACCAAATAAATCACTGTTATCAATAAAAAATTGTCGTCGTTCAGGTAAACGTAATTCAAAACGTGTGAGGTTGGTAAAAATATCATCCACTTCTACATTGGAAAAATCAGGGTTGAATGTTAAATCCAAATTCAGTCCGTCACCAATTGCAATTTTGGCATCTCCACCAACTAAAATTGAATTATCCGCAGCGTTGTCTTCAAAATCCTTTTGTGCTAGACCATTCACATATGGAATTAATGTCATAGGGGTTCTTGATTTTCCAAGTGGTTTTTCAAAAATAAGATCATCGGCAAATGCTAATGTTCCTAATAATTGTGTTTGGGGTACCCGAGTCAAAGTACTCGTCTCATTGGATTGAATATTAAACCGATACGGACGAATACGCCATTGGGTTGTCCCCTCTTCAAATTTTAATGAGGTGAACGGTATCCTAATTTCCGATGTAAAATAGGTGTCAAATATTTTACTTTCTCCCTGCCATTTGACATCCCAAGCAAAATTGTAATTTTCACGAGCTGCACCACCAGATGATACTAGAAACTCTCTTCGAACACCATAAGGAGTGATCCCAAAACCAAATGCATTTGTACCGTCGTTAAACGTATCAAATAGTATGGTTACATTATCATTACGAAGTCCACTAAAGTCGCGTCTCAATGAACTAACCACAAAATTATTATTTACTGCTTCTGCTTTAATACCAACGTACAAAGCGGTTTCATCGTATGCAAATTGAACAGTGGTTTGGTATTTGGCAACTTTACTATCAGAGGGGAAATACTGCCAAAAGTTGGTGGTTTTTTGTGCCGTTTGCCAGATGGGTTCACTCAAATCTCCGTCCAATTCAATGACTTCGGTCATGTGTTTTGCATGAAGTTCTTCCGTTATTTCTTGTGCAGTAATATTTTGAAAAACAAAGGCGGCTAAACCCAAAAGTAATGGCTTTTGAATTAGTCTAAAATTTTGTAGTCTTCTCATGCTTTTTCGTATGTAATATTATTGTCTTTTGACCCTTCAATAGGAACCAGCTGTTGCCCATTTTGATCTACAACGGATTTAAAAAGATTGAGGAAGCTCGAAAAAACTCCTTTAATGTCATCTCGATCTGTATACTGTAGGTTTTGTATACAAGCGGTTGTCGTTAACATGAACACAAAATGTAGTCTATAATTTTTCATAGGTTTAATAGCAAAAATAGCCTTTATTACACCCCTTGACTTACCTCAATTACAGATGTTTGTACCATAATTACTGATTACATCGCTATCCTATTCGAGATGTATTATATTTACCTAAAGAATCGATGTGAATTTATGGAAAATTATTTAACCATTGATAGTGTTGGCACCTATTTCAAATTGCGAAACCATGAGCTATTACATCCTTTGGTAGGCATTTTAAATTTTGATGATTTTAAGCCGAATCCCAATTCATTACCCGTACACAAAGGGTTTGCTTTTGAATGCTATGCCATTTTCTTGAAGGATAATAATTCTTGCAAAATGAATTATGGTGGGAAGTCGTATGATTATGATGACGGTACAATGGTATTTATAGCTCCACATCAATCTGTTGGTTTTAGCTACGACAAAAATTATGTTCCCAAAGGATACGCCTTACTTTTTCATCCTGATTTACTCTTAGGAACAGGTTTGGATAAAAAAATAAACAGTTATTCGTTTTTCTCTTATGCTGTAAATGAAGCCTTACATCTGTCTTCCAAAGAAAGAAAACTCATCCTTGGGGTACTAGGTAATATTCAATTTGAATTGGAACAGAATTTGGATAAACACAGTAAACAGTTAATTGGTTCTAACCTGGAATTATTGCTCAACTATTGTTCGCGATTTTATGACCGCCAATTCCTTACAAGAGAAGCCTCGCATAATACCGTATTAGAAAAGTTTGATGTACTATTAAATGATTACTTTACTTCAGACAAACCTAAGCTATTTGGATTACCATCTGTTACTTATTTTGCAGAACAATTGCATTTATCTTCTAATTATTTTGGTGATTTGATTAAAAAGGAAGCTGGAAAATCAGCACAAGAATACATCCAATCCAAACTTATTGACCTTGCTAAGGAAAAAGTTTTTGAACGTACTAAATCTGTTAGTGAAATTGCCTTTGAATTGGGTTTTAAATACCCCCAGCATTTCAGCAGGTTGTTCAAACAAAAGGTTGGATATTCACCTCAAGAATTTCGGTTTTTGAATTAAAGCCGTATTGTTCTCTAAAATTCTAAAGAATTCAACTCCTTAAATCAAGACACTAGAAAGACGTCAGATAATGAATACAAGCTTTGAAAACAGTTTTGTATATTTAGATATAAACTAGATATCATGAAAAAGAACATTACACTTTTATTATTTCTAATAGTATTTTCATATATATGAACATTGTTAGCAGCAAGTATCATAACACCTGTACCGGGAAGAACTTTGCCAACAATATTGCCCGGTGGCGCAAAATTATTCAAATTATTATTCTCAATAAGGTTTTGAAAAACATGAATATTATCTGTTTCTGGATTGGTCCATTCTTTGGTGTGAGCTAGTCGTTTATGCTCAAACATAATGGTGTTTCCAAGGGTGTCTGGATCGGTGTAATGAAACCAGAAATTACCCAAACTATCTCTGGGAGCAGTTTCGTCTATAGCAAACCACAAGCTGTCCATCCCATGCTCATTCGG
>ENA-ORDA01000363-ORDA01000363.1-marine-metagenome-genome-assembly--contig:-NODE-363-length-47136-cov-6.624599_pt1 | contig 47136 bp, 44 predicted proteins | sample MGYA00237778_ERZ508506 | MGnify/ENA primary metagenome ERZ508506 (study PRJEB26177, sample SAMN06267891) | marine metagenome | isolation source: Monterey Bay, California, USA | place: Pacific...
TTGGGGCACCATACGGGCCTGAGGCTGGCGTTTTTGGTTTCGACGGAGGCGTTCTTGGCTGACCTTTCGATGGAAGAGGTGCTACTTGCTTCCGTGCATGCATCTGGGGGCGATCCATTTGTTGCTGAGGAGTTTTCAATCCGAAAATCAACAAGCCCACAAGGGATACGGTAAGCAGGAAAATAATGACAAGTAGAACTGGACTCACAGATGCAACGCTCGAAAAGACACCATCTGAATTCGCCTCGTCAATGTAGACCGTGTTGGTTTGAACGTTTGGTCCGTTAATAATTTGGAACTCAATCCACATTGTACCCTCTCGTGCAGGAATCCAGTCCTTCGTGTAAACATAAGTTCCCCCAGACTCAACTTCGATGCTACGAGCATCAATTCGTGTTCGAGCACCGTTACTTTCAACCAGTTCGACGAACATTTGGGCTTCACCATCTGCAAGGCCTGAGTTTGAAATTTCTACAGCAAGAGCAACTGTTTCACCCGCAGCAATCTGCTTACTGGGTTTCATTACTGGTTCGGTGAATGAGTACTCTGCAATGCGTTGCTCAAGAACCCAAACGGAGAGTGGTGAATCAATATCATTGGACAATGTACTGATTTCATGACCGGCCTGATCAAATCCACTCACCCAAATTCTCATCTCGAGAGCATCGTTGCGCATCGATGGTGTCAGCATTGAATCAAGATTCAAGTTCGTTGCGCATGGTATTGCATCGCCGAAGGCACGTCCTCCGACAATCGCGAGAGGCTCGCTACCGTTCACGACCGAATCACTCGAGATACCAACGCCTTCTGGATGAACTGCCCAATGCAGTATCAATGAACTTTCATCGAGCCGGTCGCCCTCCGAGATGAGTATTTCAATGTCAAGAGAACTCCATGTGTCCTCGACAAGCACAACTTCATTCACCGGAGAAGGTATTCCTACGATTAATGGAGCCTTATTATCGACAATGAACCAAGCAGGTGGGGTTGTCGGAGTTCGGTCAATTGCTCCATTTGGAGGGTTATGAAGCGATGTGAATACAGCGTAAGATCCAGGTTCCAAAGGAGCCGTTAGAATACCAGAAAAACTCCCGTTAACACTGTCGGCGAGAAGTTCATTTTCTCCAATTTCGATATCCAATTCCATCGATTGGATGACTGCCCTATGGGATCGATGCCAAGTGAGTTCGCCATTCACACCAATGTCTGCGCGTGGTTTTACCCACGTCCCAAGGGTTTCCACCTCAGAACCGTCCAAAGAGAATTCAAGGGTTTGTGAATTCACAGCAACCTCGCCGGAAAAACTCCAACTCAAATCCGGTACGGAAATAGAGTTTGATTGTCCTTGCGAATCGTGGACTAAGACATTGGGAATGCGCAACAGACTCACATCCGGGTCAAAGCCCCATTCGAGTGAGAAATTGACAATGAACATGCCTTCCGAAGAAAACAGACTGCCAGAATCCGCAGGTTGGAATGTGCATGATTCAATGTCAAGGAATATATTGAGACTGGTACATCTCTGGTTCTCAGAATTCCAGTTGAATTCAACAGGGTCAATTTGGTTACCCGCTAAATTGACTGCAATGTGAGTAATATCAGAGATACCATTCAAATCGAGCAAAGGAAGATGCATGATGTTTGATTCACCGGGGTGAATCCATACCGAGTCTCCGTGACCCCAGTATGCAGATGAAGTGCCGAGTTGAGGTGAACCGTCGTTGTTGACTTGCACATTGAACAGTGGAGAGTCAAAAGAACCTGAGTTAAGCATCACATTGCCTGCAGAATCGGCGACATCAAGCCATCCCACGAAGTAAGAGCCAGAATATGCTTCAGAAGTATCGAGCTCAAGCACATATGTGCCCTGAAGAGGGGTTCTGTCCTCAGGAACGAAGAGAGACCGAACTTGGACTTCATCGCTTTGCATGATTCCATCAAGATTCGAGTCATCTGACCATGAACGCCACATGTGAGCGTTAGCGTGTGATGGGAGCATTGGCCGGTCCGCAATTACAAATTCGATTGAAGTAGCGGGGTTGGCTTCGACATGGTCGAACTCCGAGATGCTAACACCCAAGAGTTCAGGATCGACGGTATCAAAACCGTAAGTTGCCTTGTTTGGGACAGCGAAAAGGATATTTTGATTTACAAGTGGAATGACATCGACCTCGAGTTCGATGGATTCCTTGTTCGAAGGAATAACCCATGGGAAGGATGCAATGCCATCTGAAAAGACTGAAGTCGACTGAATTTCAACACCGTCAGCGATGAAGCGAACAAGCGTTGAACCGGAGCGTGGAGTCGTATCCGATGGTACATTTTCAAATCCAAGTTGCACCTCGACATTGACGCTTTCTCCAGGGTGAAGGTATGGAGAATCATGCGTTGAACGGACGTCATTGTCATAGACAATGCTCCAATCCTTGACTTCAACATCATTCTCGACACCGTTTGAAGAACCAAGGCCGAAATTGATGTTTGCCGGTAGCATTGGCCCGGATGGAGAAAGCATATTCACTGAAACGGTTAGAGATTCTTCATCGTCCCAGAGTTCAGAGAATTGGAAGCGATGGTTGACTTGGAGCAATGAACCACTCTCAACCATACGAATTGAGCCATCGGAGCCTCCTGAAGACCAGATCATTGAGTTGCCTTGTGTCAGGCAACTGTTGACCGCTGCACCGGACATTGGTAGTGAGAGCATGGGGCAACGGGTTTCTGATTGTGAGTTCACACCGGTAAGGTGCAATGCTACGGACCACCCGTTTGACTTGACATAGGATTCAGCATTCGAGACGCCTAAATTCGAGAAATCGAAGGTGCTTGCAACCTCGATCCAGTCGGTCGAAGGCGTGAATGTGTCGCTCACATTGGATACGGACATCGAGATTGGTTCAATCGAAGCTTGCGTCGTTTGCTGCACAACCACCATATGGACCGCACCCGAGGAGGTCATACGGATTGGGAGAGGTAATTCTTTGCTACCACCCACTGGAATGACCGACTGAAGCGCATTATTCAAAGCGATAATCACGGCATCACTCGGGCCAAACTGCAGCGCAAGAGCGGAGTCGTATGGAGCAAATATCCCGCCAAGTAGGACATCGGTTGGTGTCGTTGAAGAGCCGAGGCGAACGGTCACTTCCACCATCGGCAATCCCTCAACTCCATATTCTGCAGAGGCTTGGGAAAGTGCACTGTTGAGTGATCCCAGTTCATTCGATGAGAGTTCGATCACTTGCAATGATTGGAGATTAGGAAGTGATGTAGAGAGGAAATCTTGGCCACCAATTGACATGGTTAAGAAAGGTGAATTCATTGCTTGCAACGGTGAAGCTACACCGAATTCGAACGCTTCCACTCCCGATGCGGGCAGGAGTAGACTAAATGACGCTGAAGCAGAGGGTGAAGAGGCTCGGGTTTGCCATAGTGAATTGTCTTTCAACCGGTCTTGAATACCGAGACGCCCAATTCCTTCCCCTTCAAGAGACCAATCGCTCACGCCATCCATGCCGACATCGATACGCAATCCATCGGGAATGCTTGTACGAATTAATTCCACCTCAAACACATCTATGTCCCACTGACTGCCTGCAGAGGCTACACGGAATTGCACGGTAAAAGCAGGAGTCGTAAGCCATTGTTTTCCTGGCAGTAAATCGACCCAGTTGGTCCCTCCATCGAGCGTGTATTGTACAGAAGCGCTCGGTGAGAGAACCGAATTTGATTCGAATCCAGCAAACCCTGAACGTACATTGTACACAGGAGATTTCAGTGTACCTGAACCCGAGACTTCACCGTTTGACCAAGACACGCCTTGCATTTGCCAACCGATTTCAGTTGGATTGTTTGAAAAGTCTTCAACTATTTTACCTTCGAAATGAATACCGTGAATGGACGGTAAATCTCCAGTAGAAGTTTCCATGTATATTCTCATTTTTAACATTGGATAGGTTTCCCAATCAATCATTCCAAGGTCAAACGAAGTTTCGCTTATGGATTCAAATCCAGGGACAATGGAATTGGTTGCTGCGTCGATGAGTTGCCATTCGAAGATACTTCCTGTTGGAATGGAAGCGTCCATGTACAGATGTCCGAAAGACCTGTCTTCACCTTGGCCGAGTAAGGAAGGTCCGAATGGAGCAGAAACCCAATACCCCAAACCGTTTCCTGACCCACCGGTAGGCGACAGAATGATTTCATCGATCCATGTCGTATCTTGATTGCGATCTACACTGCCGTCTTTCGTATACTTCCAAGTTAACGTCTGAGCAGAAGCCGGTATGTTGAATGTATGCGTACCACTTTGCGTCCCAGACCACTGAGCAGAGTATCCTGAATATCGTGTGCATCCTGTGTTGTCGATGCAGAAATTAAGATAGTCGAAACTCGATTCTGACGAAACTTCGTATTGAAAAGAACCACTCGCTGAGGGGATTCCAGAGACATCCAAGGTCAGCGAACTTTCTTGGTTGTGAGTTATACTTCCTGCTTGTGCTGATTGAGAGCCGGTGATCACATTGCTCGTTTGCAAGTTCCAATTTGAGACACCACCTTGAGTCCATTCAGGACCAAAAGTCGCCGACTCAAAATCCCATTTCCACTCTTGTGGTAGCAAGCTTAGAGAGGTCGCGTTGACATCCATTCCATCGTAGACGGTGTTCATCGAGAAATCGCTCGACTCTGCCCAAGAGAAACCTGTGGAGGTTGGCAAACGGGCGGACTCTACTTGGAGTTCGAGTGTTTTCAATGCCTCACTTTCATCAACACTCAACCTTGTGTTCGTGTTTGCACCATCAGGGAACGAACCAATGGACAACGTTTTACTCTGCCCAAACGGGGTAGAAACTGGTGAAATTTCGTGCGACTTTGTTTCAAAAACGTCGCTATTTGAAGGTGAATAGCCTTGCATTAGCGTTGAAAGCAAGAACAAAACTACAACTGCCGAGCAGCGTAGCGCGTTCGCACGAGACGACACCATGACTTGACGAGGCGACTCGTAGGTCAAAAGACTTCGGCTCAAGGAATCTCAGTCCGCAGAGGTACCTGTTTGTTGAAAGCGAAAACGGAAGCCTCAAGGGCTTGGCCCAAAGTTATCGCAGTATGACCGATGTTGAAGCGCTCAAGAAAGAGGCTGGAATCGCTGCATGCAAGTATGTTCGAAGCGGAATGAAGGTAGGTTTGGGAACAGGTTCAACTGTAAAACATACGGTATTAGAACTCGGACGAATGATGGCTGAAGATGGGTTGGAAATCGTTGGCGTCCCAACATCTCTGGCAACCGAAAAACTGGCTATTGAAGTAGGAATCCCATTGGTCGAACTCTCCCAAATTGATGGTCTGGACATCGTCATTGACGGTGCTGATGAATACGACCCAAACTTCCAACTTATCAAAGGTGGAGGAGCAGCACTCTTGCGAGAAAAAATTGTCGCACAAGAATCCAAAGCAATGATTGTCGTTGCCGATGACAGAAAGCGTGTTGATGCACTTGGAGCGTTTCCGCTTCCTATTGAGATTACACCGTTTGCCCATCAGGCAACGATTCGGGCGCTTGGAAGATTGCTGGACTGTCGTGTCAACTGCAGAATGTCTGGAGACAACCCCGTAATTACCGACAATGGCAACATGATTGCTGATGCACACTGTGGGCCGACGATATCGTCTCCTGAGTCTATGGAAAAAGAGATTTTGAATGTCGCTGGTGTTGTACAAGTCGGTCTTTTCAACAACATGTGTGACGTCGTTGTACTTGCTGGAGCAAACGGCGTTGAAACATTTGTCAACCCGAATGGGCGTATTCAGTGAACAGCTTTCTGTCAATTGTTAAATACGGGTGGTCGAACCCAAGGTTGGGCCTGTAGCTTAGTCAGGTAGAGCGATGGACTCTTAATCCATCGGTCGCGGGTTCGAACCCCGTCAGGCCCGCCAAACACATCACTCTTGAATCGGTTCACATCGACCAAGAATTGCTTCATGATGAACAGCACCAAAATTGTGTGAGTCTTCACTCGCCAGGGGATCAGGATTGTCTCCAACCAGAAATACGGTTTGGTCCTGAATAATTTGTATACGCTTAACGATTCGAACAGTTGAGTGGAAAGGGTGTTGTGCAAGAACAACATCACCTACGGAGAGTTCTTCAAACGGACAGGGCTTGAGAAAGAATTGACTCCCATCAGGAAACGTCGGCCACATACTGTCGCCCGAGATATTCACTCGGACCTCAGACATTCAAGGACCTCAACTTGCACGAATCCAAGGAACTTCTCGTCCCTTGACCGCCCAGAACATGTTGTGAATCGATTCGATGGCGTCCATCAATTCTTGAGCGTGTTGGGCTGAAACCTCAACCTTGCAGGCACTGCAAAGTTTAGCGGCTTGCCAGAATGTATCGTGCAGTTCAGGATGTGCTTCAAGATGCATTGGCTTGAAGAAATCAGTCCAAAGAACGAGAAGTTCTTTCTTGCACTTCTGTGCTTCTTCTTCTTTGATTGCTGCATATCGACTCATAGTGTTGAGGTATGAAGCCATGGATTCGGAACTGAATACTTGTGGGTATTCAAGTGCGAGCATCTTCTTGGTCATCGATTGAACTGCTTCTCCAGCAACACGGGCACTCGCTGGGTCGTATACTCCGCAAGGTCCGTCGCAGTGTGCAGATGCTTCAATCAGTGTAAATGGGGTGTCTTCCATGATTCTCGGATTGAGAACAAGCATATCAATATGTGCCATAACTCTCAACCGACATGGATTGTCGTACCGGTATCTCCACGGAGAGCGAGCAAGGCATCTCCTGGCTGGCAGAGTATCGCTTGAAGACCCGGCCGATGCAGGGCAGCTTCCATCAAACTACCAATTTTCGGACCCATCGAACCTGCTGGAAATTCGTCCTGTTCCATGTATTTTTCACATTCATCGAGCGAGAGGCGGTGATGGATTTCCTCGTTTGGACCACCAAAGTCGGTTCGTACTGCATCAACTGCGGTTGAGATAATGAGTGCATCGGCCTGAAGTTCGATGGCAAGAAGCGCCGATAAACGATCCTTGTCTATGACAGCAGGAACTCCAGCAAAATGATCGCCCTTATCGACGACTGGTATGCCACCTCCACCTCCACACACAACAACAGCATGTAACTCGACTAATTTTTGGATAACAGGAAGATCGATGACTTTCATTGGAAGGGGACTTGCTACAACTCTGCGCGGGCCCTTGATGGTCTCAGCAATGTCCCAGTCTGATGACATTACTGCATCAGCAGAAAGAATTGGACCGACTGGCTTAGTCGGAAATTGAAAGCCATTATCGTTACCGTCGACCAAGACACGAGTAAGGATGCAAGCCGTACGCTCGGGCCGTTGACGTCGGTGAAGTATTGAATCTAAATTAAGCGCAAGAGAGTGGCCAATCATACCTTGGGTTGCTGACACCCAACTGTCCATTGTTTGTGTTTGTTCCAAATCTAACTCCATGAGGTGGCCGACCTGTGGGCCGTTTCCATGTGTAAGAACAACACCCCATCCGGCCTCAAGCAAATCAATAACGTCGGACATGACATGCGCCAATATTTCTGCACTACGTACTGCATCGTCTCCGTTTGGAGAAGACAAAGCATTCCCGCCAATGGCATAGACTGCAATACGAGGCATAACATTGAGAAGAACGCGGAGCGTTTGACCCTTTGCCCAATTCCCATCGGCTCAAACCCATTTCGGAGTGCACTTGCAAAGTCACGAAGGGTGACATTGAATTAGAGAAGGTCACACCACCAACTGGTGCGAACATGGTAAAGACGATTTGGATAGGAGATGTTCAGTCTGGAAAGTACGACGACCAAGAGGTCGAATTGAAAGGCTGGGTCAAAAGGGCACGTGGAAACAACAACATCCGATTCGTCGTCCTACGAGACTCGACTGGAACAATTCAATGCGTTGTGAAGAAAGACACCATCGGTGAAGAACTGTTTGCTGAAGTCAAGAATGTTCTCATTGAAACTTCTGTCATCATTCACGGCAAAGTCAACGCTGACGAGAGAGCCGACGGCGGACACGAATTAGTTGCTTCCTCATTCGAGATTATTGGTGCGGTTAACCCTGAAAAACCATTTCCAATCACTGAATCTGCAATGGCGGCTGCTGATGGAGGAGAAACAGAATTCCTCTTGGACAACCGACACCTGTACTTGAGAACCTCCCGCATGACCACTATGCTGCAAATTCGAAGCAGTGTTTTCGGAGCAATACACTCGTATTTCCGGGATCTGGACTTTGTAGAATACCAAGCACCAAATTTTGTCGCTGGTGCAGTTGAAGGTGGCTCTACGCTGTTCGAAGTTCCGTACTTCGGGCGTACTGCATACCTCACACAGTCATGGCAACTGTATGCTGAGGCTGCCATGCCCGCTTTGGAAAGATTGTATACAATTGCTCCATCATTCAGAGCTGAAAAATCTCGTACACGTCGACACCTCACCGAATTTTGGCATGCTGAAATGGAAGTCGCTTGGGCCAGCAATCAAGAAATCATGACCCACGGCGAAGGTGTTGTTCGACGCGTTGCCTCGACTTTACTTGATGAACGTTCATCAGAACTTGAGGGACTTGGAAGAGACCTCGACCTGGTTGCCCGATATGCCGATAATCCCTACCCAAGAATGCGATACGATGAGGCTGTTGAAACTCTTCAAGGTATGAACGTAGACATCGAATGGGGTCAAGACCTTGACTACTCAAAGGAAAAAATCTTGACACAAGATTTCGATGTCCCTCATTTCCTCACCCATTATCCGAAGATAGCAAAGCCATTCTATCATCGCGTTGACCCAGATGATGACAACTATGTGCTCTGCCATGATTTACTGGCTCCTGAAGGCTACGGAGAAATCATCGGTGGTGGAGAGCGTACTTGGTCTGAAGAAGAAATCCTTGCTCGACTCAAGGAAGAAGGAACGCCAACCGAAGCATACCAATTCTACATTGACACGCGCTCCTACGGTGGCGTTCCTCACGGAGGTTTTGGACTCGGTGTCGACCGGGTCTGTGCGTGGTTAACCGGCGCAGATCACATCCGTGAAGTGATTCCATTCCCGAGAGATTCTCGAAGAGTTACACCTTGAGGGGAGATCATGTCTACAGCAATTGCTCTAGGGTGCGGGCTTGTAGGACAATTTGTTGTCGAACGTTTGCTTGAACATGGCCATGAAGTTACCGTTGTTGACTTACAGATTCCAGAGGAGTTATCCTCCAATCCGATGGTTAAGGCACTGGTTGGTGATGCGACTCAACATATCGAGAACTTTCCTCCACAGTCTGTCGTCATCAACATGCTTCCCGGGCGAGTTGGGGACAAAGTTCGACCTCAACTCCTCTCGGCAGGCCACAATGTTGTCGACCTTGCGTTTACTGCAGAAGACCCACATATTCACGAGCAATTGGCAGTGGAAAACAATGCAGTTCTACTTTGGGATGTAGGAATCGCACCTGGCATGTCAAACATGCTCGCTAAGAAAGGCTTTGAGGCATTGGGTCATCTTGAAACACTCACAATCAAAGTCGGTGGTAACCCTACAGCGCCTGATTCACGCTGGTCCTACATGGCCCCATTTTCTCCATCGGATGTCATCGAAGAGTACACCAGACCTGTTCGAATAAAGGCGAACAATGATTTTTTCGAAGTTCCTGCAATCACTGACCGTCACCTCATACAGGTCGATGGATATGGAGAAATGGAAGCCTTCCTCACAGATGGTTTGCGGAGCGTTCTGACTACGATTTCAGCTACGAACATGAAGGAATACACCGTCCGCTGGCCCGGGCACATCCAAAAGTGGTTAGACTCAAGAGGCATACTGGATGAAAGTGAAATCTTGGATGCGTGGAAATTTGACTCTTCGAGAGAAGAATTCACTTGGCTGGAAGTGGTTACCAAAACTGCGCATGAGCAAAAGCGCTGGGTTGTCCAAGATTCCGGCCTCAATGGAAATGGTTCAATGGCCAGAACAACAGGGCTCGTAACCGCTGCATGCGCTCTGCTGTTTTTGAGAGATGGACCGCTCAAGGGTTGCGGACTTGGCCCAGGGATACATCCACCCGAGGCACTAAGCACCGAGGCCATCGATTCAGTCATCGCTATGTTGGTACAAAACGGCGTACAAATCGACGAAGACTAGAGCATTGTCTCCCCGCAACTCGGACAGGGCAGTCCAGGAATAAACTCGCCCAAGAGAAAACCACAATGCGGACAGAGAGAGGTCATGAAATCTTCAACAATCATGTAGACACATCCTCTGCGATGTTCATCAAAGTATCGCTCACACAGATTGAAAATAATCTGCGATAAGGGTTGCTAGAGGAAGGAGATCTTTTTCTTCTATGACCATGCTTGCATGTTTTTTTGGACGCTCGTCCCATGGGTTAAAGCAAATTGGAAAACCCGATTCTTGAAACATTGCAATATCGCCGGCAGAATCGCCCACTGAAGCAGTATTCTCCTTTGAAACATCAAGACGACGCTGGAGCATTTTAACGACCGATCCTTTGCCATCCATTTGGACTTGGTAACGGCCAAAATCTCCGATTCCATACTCGCCATTTTGGAACTGCTCGCCTAGAAGCCAACCGTTTGTAAAAACGTGAAGACGCGTATCCTTGCCGCCACCAAACCGTTGTGCTGTGAAGCGATCAATCCCGCCCCAGCGTTTTTTCCATTCTTTCTTACTTGGAAACTGTGCCGCAATATCACGTGCAGTTTGTTGCAAGCCACCACTCACTATGGCGACATGGTATCCACTGTCAAGAAGTGTCTGGATGAATGGCTTCCAATTCTTCATCATCGGCATACCTTCCATGTATCCGCGTAATTCTGAATCGGTAATCGGTGAGTCCTCCTCGGATCGTGTTTCCTTGATTAATGCGATATCCAACTTAATCCAGTCCCACTCATCGAGTAGACCCTGATTGTACAATTCAAATGACTCGTCGTTCGAAATTCCTAAATTATCGTACACGAATTGCCATGTTGACAAGTGGTCGACAAGCACACGGTCCATATCGAGGCAAACCAAGCGGGGAGTATCTCTTTCTGACATAATATTCAATCCAACTTTTCTTCACGAATCTAAATCCAACTACTCACGTGTTGGCCAGTTGTACTGCGACTGTATTTGCTCGACTTGCTTGCCCATAATATACAAGATCAAAGCAACCATGATTCCGAACAGGCCAACCAAGGTCATTGCAATGGTTGCGAGTGTGACTCCAATGGATGTAGAATTTAATTCTTCAAGCGTACCTATGACATTTCCTGATAATTTGTATCCGAGTATGAACAAGACGCTTCCAGGAATCCCAAACAGCAACAAGGGGTGTTTACTCTCGAGCATCCAGTAAAACAACTGGGCAAAACGAGATGCTGTAGCAAGTGACTCTCTCTGTGGGACTCGTACTGATTTGCGTGCAGGCACAATCCGGACACGCAATGACTCATCGATTTCAACAGCTCTGGCCAATGGGCCCGAATAAGCGAGTGACTCCATTCCTTCGTGCGTAAGCACGAGGTGCTGCAGTTTCACCGAACTTAGAACGAGTTCATCAGCAGATTCTGTTTCAGACTCATCGACTTGATGTGAGAGGTGAATGTCCCAAACCTCTCGTGCCCTGTTAATGGATAACGAGAGGTCCTGCAGTTTCCACTGGTCGGTGATGGAAAGAACAAGCGTCGAATCAATGGGGTCGAGGTTGCCATCCAAAAGGAACGAAGCAATACTTTGAACATCGATGTCGTGATTGAAATTCAAAACTTTGCAACCAACTTCAGCTGCATATTCGGCGGTTGAATCAGTCGACCCATGGTCGAGAAGAATTACTTCATCCGAACCTTCCCGTGCCCGTACGATGATGGAAACAATCCTCAACTCAATGTCCTTAGCAATGAGGACAATCCGTAACTTTCTCCGAGCCACACCGTCGACTGTCTGCCACTTCATATCAAACCCTCGCCGAGATGGAGAGTCAAAGGGGTGTTTGAAATCCATCCGGAGAAAGCCACAGATTCATGTTCTATGACTCGATGCTCAACATATGAAGGGAGACTACCGAATCGGAGTAGTCATTCCTGCCCGTAATGAAGAGAAACACCTTCGCAAGGTCATCGATACGCTACCAGACTTTGTCGATGTGGCAATCGTAATCAATGATGGTTCAACAGATGGGACGAAAAATATCCTTGAAGATTATTCGAAATCTAAACAAATACATTCAATTGAACTTTCTGGCAACGGAGTTGGGGCTGCCATCGATGCTGGACACCAGTACCTCCTCGAATTATGGGGTGAAGAGGAATTTATCAGCGTCGTAATGGCAGGAGACGGCCAAATGAATCCCAATGATATGGAGCTCCTCTTGCTTCCCATTACTGAAGGGCTATGTGAATACGTGAAAGGTGACCGATTTATCCATTCAAAGGGCGTCCAAGGCATGCCAAACGACCGGCGAAGAGCAAGTCGAATACTGTCCCTTTTCACGACGCTTGCATCAGGACAGACTGTAACAGACCCGCAGTGTGGCTACACAGCCACAAAGTGTGAAGTTCTTCGTGAATGGAATTGGAGTAAATCGTGGAAGGGGTACGGATATCCGAACTTTTGGTTGATACATCTCTCGCGACTCGGATTTCGTATTGCCCACATACCCGTTGAATCCATCTATGGAACGCAATCCTCTGGAATTCGCCGGCTTCCGTTTTTCATCAAGGTCGGATCAATGCTGGCGATGGAGCACCACAAACGGAACTTTTCTTGGTTACTCAGTCATCGAATTACGCCTCATACCATTTTTGCCGCCATCGCATACGGAATTGGATGGGCAGCACTGCTACCTGGGATTAGTACTGACATCGAGAGAGAATTAGTTCGTAGAGGAATTGCTCCAGTATTCATTACACTTGCAGCGTGGGCAGTGGCTCATGTTTTTGACAAGGGGGCTACTCGGACTGTACAGGAGTTGAGAGTGAATGCGAAGGCTCGACAAAAGACGTAAGCCAAGAAAGGCTCATGTCCGCCATATATTGGTTGCCAGTAAACCAGATGCTCGAGAATTACTCGAGCAAATTCAAGGGGCCAGAAACCCGCTCAAAATGTTCAAAAGATTGGCAAAAAAATATTCCAATTGCTCAAGTGCCACTAAAAAAGGCGACCTTGGGGAATTTGTCGAAGGGCAAATGGTACAGAAGTTTGAGGATGCGGTTTGGGTAACTGAGCCTGAAACAATCCCACAAAACTTCATCAAGACACAGTTTGGATACCACATCTTGTGGGTCCATGAGGTAATTCTGCCCGAGTAAGGACATCTCAAAATAATTGGTGGGCGATCCAGGATTTGAACCTGGGTCCAAGCGTCCCAAACGCCCGAGTATAGGCCAAGCTAACCCAATCGCCCCTTGCAGTCCTCGCCACGGCGTCTTACCTATGAAGTTCACTCAAGAACTTGCCAGCGATTCGTATCAAGTCGAACAAGCAATCCTTGCGATTCTGCGATATCAATGAGATCTTGAACATCAAGGGATTGTCCACTTTTCTGAAGTACTGGTTCCAACTGTTTGACGGTAAAAACGCCATCCTCATCAGCAGCTCGATGGAGGATTTGCGGGAGGCCTGTAAACGAAACTTGGTCATCCGATTGAAACAATTTCTCATTTTTGACAAGTCGTTTACGTAACGAGTCTCGCAATTCATCGGGAGTGTTGGCCAAAGCCACTTCGATACGTAAATCAGCAGCGCTTTGTACCGTACAAACAACGATTGGGTTCTTACCCATTTTCTGACCGCAATGTGGGCATGAGTTCCCTGTGCCACGGTGACCATGGCAGGTGTTGCAAGCACTGCAACGAAGAACGTTCCACCCACGACCAGACACAGTTTGCCTTCTTGGCAACGGTACTTCAACGCTTCTCAGAGAGAGAAATCAGTGTTGGACTTGCGACCACCAGGACGTAATGCTGGTGCAGCAGGTGCTTTGACATCGACTCGTTTTTGAGGAGGTTCGGCAGCTTGTCGCGTTAAGGCCTTTCGCACAGGCCCGGTGCCAGTGCGAGCACCAAGCGATAGTGAGTTTGGTAAAATGAGTGCTGCCATTGCAACTCCGTAGTGATCTGCTGCTGCAGTAACTTCGTCGACTGCAACATCGAATGAAAGCACTTCTAGGTCACGGCTAGCCAGTTTCCGTTGGAGGTGACGGCGCAGCAGCAATGTCGTTTCTTCGTAATCCATCTCAGTAGAAACGGTTGCCACGATAGCACAATTATCGCCTTCAGGTGTCACGCACGCTGCCCAAGCAACCCCTGCGCAAGCAGATGAACCGTTCCAGGCATATGCAGTCGCTAAATGGCATTCTACAAGAGAGCCCATTGGAAGTGGTTGAGGGGGCGTAGCGCCAAAACCTAAAGGCAACATAGCCCCTTTCATTTCAATAAGACGTGAATCACCAAGACCGAGTTCAACCAAACCTTGGTCGTAAGCATCCTCGCTGTTTTCACCCCACGGTGCTACAGCGGTCATCAGCCAACCAGGGCATTTTGCAGAAGAACCATGATTTCCGTCGGCGGAGTACATAGTGTCACTACAGATGCAACGGGTTCATGAAGAACATGGTTGTGAGACACCCATGGCGACGCTTTCTCGAAGGCTTCTTCCATCTGCAGCCATTTTGATTTTACTTGTTGCCATCGGACTGAATATTTCAACTGGTGGAAGTGTCCTCACTGTAGCGATATTCGGGTTCGGACTCATTATGGTCGTGTTTTCATGGTACCTCTTTGAGGCGTCATCCCGTTCGAATGCGCGGGGTTCTTCACCGATTAAAGCAAACTATGCTGCTGGTAAAACTCTGGACAAATTTGCATCAAGCGAACTCGACAGCGAACTTCCGGACCCTCTCGAAGCTGGATTCGAGATTCCACTAATGTGAAATCACATCAAACGAACTGTTTCGAGATTCTGAGGTGCATATGTTCTGCACTTGTATCGTTCACGCAGGGTTTTCCCAAGTTCATTGCATTTGTGATAATCTCCGTGATGGCAAATAATGTTGCGTGGTGTCGGAGAGATTTGGTCGACGAAATCAAGCAATTGACGACGGTCAGAGTGCCCAGAAAAGCCATCAATGGTAACCATTTCACAGCCAATCTTGACGATTTCAGTTTTGCCATTGATGATCATTGGGACTTCACCGAATCCTTTCTGCAAACGACGACCAAGTGTTCCTTCAGCCTGATACCCAACAAAGCACAACGAGTTTCGGTCTTCGTGAGCCCAATTCTTGAAGTATTCCATAACCGGTCCGCCGTTGAGCATTCCCGAGGTTGCCAATACAATACAAGGAGAATTATCCATGATGATACTTTCACGCAATTCACGGCCCTTGACTGGACGGAACCATTCACTTGTGAATGGGTTCTCTCCGTCGTCCTTGAGCAGTGACTTACGCAAACTGCTGGTGAGATAGTCGGGGTGCGAAGCGTGTATTGCAGTCGCTTCCTGTATCATTCCATCCAACCAAACTGGCACTGGTTTCACATTTCCAGAGCGGAACAATTCATCAATCGCAATCATCACTTCTTGGCTTCGACCAACGGCGAAAACCGGACAAATCAGTTTACCGCCACGAGCAATTGTCCTTGAAACAATGTCTTGCAATTCCTGGTTGGCTTCTTGCCGAGATGGTTGGTAGTCACCTGAAGCACCGTATGTGGATTCGATAACGAGGGTTTCGACACGAGGGAAACGGGTGTTTGCAGCATCAAACAACCATGATTTCTCATACTTTTGATCTCCACTAAACACAATGTTATGCTTTCCATCTCCAATGTGGAGGTGAACTGCAGATGAGCCGAGAATGTGACCCGCATTGGAAAAGGTGAGCTTGATGTCGGGAGCAATGTCTGTAGTTTCATCCCAGTCAACATCAACGACGTGCTTCATACAGGTACGGATGTCCTCCATGTCATAGGGTGCACGCTTTCCTTCCGCACCACCAACTTTGAGGTAATCTGTTTGGAGCAAGAGCATGAGGTCACGGGTTGGAGGAGTACAGTAAACCGGACCACGGTATCCATACTTGAACAATACCGGCAGCATTCCAGCGTGATCAAGGTGAGAGTGGGTCAATACAACCGCATCCAGTTTTTCCAACGGTAAGGCTTCGGGAGCAGTGAAGTACGGCATCGGGTCTGTATCCGATGCAATGTTTACGCCGACGTCGATCATCACGCGAGATTCGTTTGTCGTAACGAAGTGACAGGCTCTTCCGACTTCACGGTATGAACCAAGGGCGGTGACGCGAGCCCATGCAGAACCCGGACGTTGAGGTCGATGGATATTCAAGCCGAAATCCTTGAGCAACTTACGCCGTTCGTCTGCATGTGCATGTCGATATCCACGGATATCGTGAACCGTCTTGGAAACCAATGGAGGAGTTCGCTCAACGGTGACCAGCCATCCAGATTGGTCGCGGATTTGTTGCAAATTAATTCCTCTGCGACCAACTGCCTCTCCAGGATTTTGGCATTGGACCGTGATCTCACGGTAACACGCATCGAAGTAGATTTGATTGATATCGGCAGTTTCCGGAATGATTTCTTTGACAATTTTGGTAGCCTCTTCTTCAGACTTCATGATTGAAGCATCAGGTCGAAGAACAATCTTTCTCTTTACTTTTTGAGAGAGCTTAGCAAGAAGTCCATCCGTAGCAAGGATTCTGTTGGGTTCTGGAGTTACCAGAGCAATGTTGCCAGCTTCGAGTTCAACAGTGTAGGGGATGTCCTTTGGGACAATCTTTTGCACTTGGTCTTTCAATTCTTTAAATGTTAAACGCATTATAATTCACCGTATCCCGCGCTCGCACAGCAATGTGCAGAGACTCTCCCAAAGGGAGCGCAGATGAGCTGCGGGAATGTGAATCAAGAGAGAAGTTTGTCAATCTCGCCTTGGGAAAGGGCCACGTAGCCGTCTTTTGCGGTAATTACCGCCAAATCCATGCCGTTGCCGGAGGCGGCGTCACGCTGCCCCGATGCGTGAAGGGCACGGGCCGCGAGTTTCAATGCATCGGTTCGTGACATACCTTCGCTGAAGCCGTCTTCGAGGACACCGTACATGTAAGGAGAACCTGAACCGGTAGCACAATACAAGTCAGGAATTGAACCACCTGCAGAATCTATAGAGTAGACATGTCCGCCTTCATCATCAACGCCAACAATCAACAATTGAACCCAGTGTGGGCGTCCAGACAGAATGTTTGCGGTCAGTGTTGCAGCGCCACGTACGGTCATCTGTTGTTGACGGCGCAGTTGGAATAGAGCAACTTCCGCCGAGAGTGTTCGAGAAAGTGATTGAGCGTGTCCAACGAGACCAGCAGTAGTAAGTGCCAAGTTTTCGCCGATTTTGAAGAGTTTTTGCACACTCTTGTTGGCGATGAAATGGCCCATAGTCGCTCTGTGGTCAGCTCCAACGACGACACCGCCATCGAAAGTGATGCCTATTGTGCTGGTCCCGGTCTTCAATACATTCTGGTGTGCTTCCATTGTCATCAATCCTTTGTTTTGGTCGACACCTCTTGAACCTTGAGGCGCAAGTGCTAGGTATCAGCGGACCCTTATCAACCCCACGAGCCGACGGCTAGAGCCTTTAATGCATCAAAAAAGACCTCAATCACTTGGATTCATGCGAGTCTTCTTGAGGTGGAGGTTATGAGGGTGAGATATGCGCCGGAGGAGAAAAGCCAAGAAAGACGAAGCGCAGTCTTCCCTCGATGCTTTCACCAATATCGGGGCAGACTCTGAAACAGAGATGCCTACTATTGTCCCTTCGATGCCAGACCTTGATGCATTGACACGCGCTGATGAAAAGGCTCGGGAAACAATCGGCGATGTCGAAACGTCTGCCTTAGAACCCGAAGCCAGACAACCATTGCGAACATTCAACATGCCAAGTATGGAACAGCGGCCTACTGTTGCGATTCCTGAGGCAGAAGTCATCTACCACAAACTTGGCGAGATGTACCCGCACGCCCCTATAATCGATTCACGACATGGGCTGGTGTTGCACCGAGCAGTGCTCAACGACATCACTGGGTGCGGTCAACTCATGGATTGGGTTGCTGATGATCATGCCGTCATCGTCGAAATGAGCCGATTGATGAAGAAGACTGTCGAGTTCAACAGTGCCATTGCTCGACTCAACACCTTCATTGATACTGATTTAGGTGGCCAGATAATCCAGATGACTGACACCCGACTCATGCTGCTTCCACCAGGATGCAGAGGTGTTCGAGGTGTTGACATGGAAGCGTTTGCCGTTGATGCAAAAGAACTCGGCAGGCAGGGATTGTGATGGATGAACAAGACATCAACATTCCTTGCCCAATTTGTCACCAAGAAGGCCAACTAAGAATGGTCGCTCACGTCGACGAAATCCCTTACTTTGGGGAGCACACCCAAGTAACAGTGATGTGCCACGCATGCGGATGGAGGCAAACCGATTTCATCCCGGCTGAAGGCCGTAAAGCTGGTGCGTGGTCACTTCGAATTGACGATGTCAAAAAGTTACGAAGTCGAGTCGTCCGCTCATCTTCATGCACTGTACGAATACCTGAACTGGATCTTGAAGTGATGCCTGGTACCAATTCTACTGGATATGTCAGCAACATCGAAGGTGTTCTCAACAGATTTGTCGACATCATCAATATGGTTCGTCGAGATGTTGTCCGAGATTTATCCAGTCCTGATGTAGAGCAGGAAGAACTCATGCAATCGCTGCAAACACTCGACGGTCTACTTGAGTCCATCGAGAACGCCGGAGATACAGCGCAATTTACCGTCGACTTTCTTGACCCAAACGGCCATTCTATGATTCTTGATTCAGATGCTGATGAGAGAGAATTAACCGCTGAAGAACTGGAAGAGTTGCCTATCGGCCCTGACCCAGCGGTTTTTTCTTCAGACGATGTTGCCAATTAACGGGCATCCGAAGCGAGGAATTCCTCGACCAGATGAGCAGTTTGGTCACGCATTTCGTGTAAGTCGCCAAGCCATGACGTGGCTCGTTCAATGCACATTTGTTTCATCTCACCTGCAAGAATCTTCCCTGAACGATAATCAGCATTGATTTCAGCAAGGAACGAGTCGTCATCTTCAAAGAAATACATCATGTAACGGTATGCGACATCGATGTCGGGATTACCGCCCAACCGTCTGTGTTCTTCAACGGTAGATTGTCCTCCAGAGAAAGCACGCTTGATCTTCTTTTCAACAACTGAAATGTCGTCACCGAGGAAAAGAGTGGTTTTGGGCTTGCTGCTGCTCATCTTCTCTCCTGTAAGCCCGACTGCGAAATGATGGTAAGTCGATGAAGGTGCAAGAAGGCCCATACCACCAAGTGAACGTTCATAATCAAGCAACTTCATGCGAATTTTGGATTTATCTTTCGAAGTTGCACTTGGAACACGAACCGTTCCCTGCTTGGGATTCGACATGATATCGGAGTACCCAAGATGTTCGAGGCACTCAACAATTCCACCGAAGACGCCATTCAAGCGTTCCTTGTCAAGGCGACCGTTTGGTAACTGACCCAGAACTTCTGCATTGTCGTCTTGAACCGATAGCGTGATGACGACACCGGATGATTTACCGTCGTTCACATTGAACCAGTTTGTTTTCGATGCAAGACCTCGAGTAAGGCGCAAATGCGGGTCTTGGTCGACACCTACAGGCACTACGATAGGTCGAAGACCACCGTATTCATCGGTCTGTGGATGGAGTATATCCCCAACTTGAACCAACGGTGCTTGAACATGAGCCAAATTGGTTTCACCGTTAAAACCGTATATTGATTCAAATTCATTGAGGTTTGTACGCTTCCCAAGTTGGAACCCTAGCCTTTGGACGATTGGACGAGAAGACTGGAAGTATACATTGGTTTTCTCCGGGTCCAATCCGAGGGCTGCGTAATGAGAGATGTATTCTTCAAGCGCGATGCGTCGGCCTTTTTCTAAAGACACACCACGGGTTGCTTGACTTTCGAGATCTGCAACTGCGATTGTCACATCGCCTCCAAGCTGTTGAAACCATTTGACTTGGTCAATGACCATTGAATGGCCCATGTGCATTTGACCACTTGGCATAAGTCCAGTGAGGACCCCAAATGAATCGCCTTGCCGTTGTGCATCCAGAACGGTTTCCAGTTCGCGATGTGCGAACACAATACCTCGCCGGTGAAGACGAGATGGTTGAGGGAGGGAGACTGAATCCATAGAGGACAGTCCGAACTGTTCGATGATGCGAGAATAATCAGTCGATTGTGCACTTCCCCATGGGTCAATGACGACATCTTCTCCTGCCATGTTCAGTTCCTCTCAAACTGCGGTGAAGACTTCATGGCATCAAGGCTTCGCCCTTATTCTGCTTCAAACATCGATTGCCGAGAACCATAATGCTTGCCAGTATCTGAATTTTTATTGCCGAACGGGCCGAGGCCTTCTCGTTTGAGAATATACATCATCCCAGTGATCGTAGAAACCGTGATGATAACGGCCAAAAACGGAAGCCAAGGTGCTTCACCAAGTCCATCTCGAGGCTGTACAAGCCATGTAAACACGAGATTTGATTCATCCGTGAAGCGCTTTGACCACTTGAACAAGTCCGTCGTGTCGTGTGCAGCGATGGTTACGGCCGATGAGTAATTATTCCAAAATTGTGAGCGACCCACAACATCATAATCATCCGTCCCGTTGACGACAATCGACACATTGTGACCCCGTAGGACCGAAAGGTGAAGGTACTCCGATTCGGTGTGCGTATAACCTTCAGAAGTTTTCTTCATCCCTTCAAGCGGCTGCAACGTACCGTTTGCATCACGGACATCGACTACAGATTCAGAGCCGACATCGAGAATCCATGTCATTGGAACATTCCAAGCCAATGGTGCAACAGCAGTGCATTGCTCGGTCAAAAGTGACTCAAATTCAATGATTGTTTGGTTTGCGACCACCGAACTGGAGTGAGCAATTTCATAACAGTCATGAACGTTCCAATACGACCATGCCTCGCCCCATGTTGTCATCCATGCTTGTGCTTCTAAGTCAAGATATTCCGCGATGTCCTTGTCGTGACGAATTGTAGCATCGTTGACTCGACCCACCCAATACAAGTTGACCAGTCCACCCTCTTCCACCGCAGATTTTACTTGCTCTTTCGAACCAATAATCTGCTCAAGACTTCCACCTCGTCGCCCAAGGTTGAACCAATCCCAATCGTCGACAGGGGAATCTTCTGATGTATGCCATGCCGTCGACGTCAAACCATTCATGTCACCCTGAACCGGAAAACCTTGACCTGCAATGGTCGTATGTTGACTCATTGTTAGGCCAGGTGGCGTAAAAGTTGAGACTGGGTTGGCGCCCCAGTGGCTAGCATCGACGCGTCCAGTGATGTACTTCTGGCACTCAAGTGCAACGGCACCTGGGTCGGCTTGCCATGACAGGTGCGGCATCCCGTAACAGCCGAACTCATCGCCATTATCGAGTCGTTCTTGTGCAAGTGCAGTTCGAAGCCAGCCGTCCTCCTCCCAACCAACATCAGCCATCGCTACAGGACTGAATGTCGAGGACAAGAGACAAAGAAGAACGGTGACAACAAAACCACGAAGGAACAGTCCCTGGGAGGCTCTTGCCATGCAAAGCGCTGTGGAAGGAATGCTTTCATGGTTTGTATGGGTATGACTGAGTTCAAAATGAAGTGAAAGTGGCTTCTGCGGCTTCATAGAAAGGGAACAGTCAAAACCCGTGGTTGATTCCAATTTGCTATGACAGAGGCGCCATCACTCGAGGATGCATGGCAAGCCCTCGAATCGCACTGGTTTATTCCTCCCACCGGTGAAGTACTTCAAAAAACTCCTAGCTACAGTTTTCTTCGAATGTTTCTTTCCCCTTTCTTACGCCCAGTTCTAAACGCAAAATTGGTCGGATTGCATAACATTCCAAGGAAGGGGGCAGTGATTCTGGCAGCAAACCATTTGTCACACGTCGACCCGATTCTGGTCATTGCTGCAGCACGACGAACGACCCATTACCTGGCAAAAGACGGGCATTTCAAAAACGGGCTGCTTCGATTTGTTATGCGAGCAACTGGACAGATTGAGACCAAAAGAGATGAGGGGGGAGAAGGAGCTTTATCAAGTGCTGCGGATGTACTTTCCGAGGGCCAGGCACTCGGAATATTCCCGGAAGGAACACGTTCGAAAAGAACGGATGCACCGTTCCTACTGCCCGGTAAAACTGGAATTGCTCGTCTCGCTGCATCGTATCCGGGCGCAGTGATTGTACCTATTGCACTCACTGGTACACGAAATATGATGAAACCTCAAGATCACAAGTTGCCACGGCTTTGGAGGAGAATCGGGCTCTCAGCAGGTGTCGGCATTACGTGGATGCAATGGTTGGAACATGAGAACGGAGGCGGCATGACCTCCACACAACTTCTCGAGTTGGCAGAGATGGAAGACCATGAAATTCGTTCGTCTCTTGCCAACCTCTATAGAAAATTTACCGACCAAATAATGGCAAGCATTTCGACGCTTGGTGCTCCATAGTTGATGTACTGTCGACCGCTTACCCCTACGTGAAGCGTATAGACACCCAACTTGGAACCCTTATCCTTGGAGACATTGTTTGTCCAAAGCGACTGAAGTCAGAACTTCGAGGACTGGAACTGTTGTGTTCAATTGTCAATTCGACACCAATCTGGAGTCTAGAGATGGGGTCTGAAAAACCATTCATCATTTCCAACGACAACGGACCGACCATTCTCATCGATGTTTTTGAGAGCATTCGCAAGAAGATATGCGAAGGAGACCCACACATCACAGTCTACATGTCGCAAAGACCGGTGTGCATCTTGCGTGACAGCGATATTGTTGACACACCTTCCACAGACTCACTCGTATCACTTGTATTGCTGGGAATTGCTGGGTGGCCATACGATTCTACACCCAAAACCCTCAGGGAGAAATCACTTACTTCTTCGCACGGAAAGATCGAAAACTTCGGCCAACTTTTGGAGTCAGACCACAATCAAATGCAATCTGCCCTTCACCTCCACCAAGAAGGATTTACTCATGCTGGATTATCGGTACTCGCTCAAATGGCTCGGCGTTTGTATGTATGCAGATGTTGGCATTTTGACAAAATACGTTTGGCTCTCCAACCCATCCTCGAAAATTTCACAGATGCTGAAGTTCAAACCTACATTCAACATCCAGATGAAGAAACCGATGTTCTTTTCCTCGCTCCGTGAGATAGAATCACTCAAGAATGCTCAAGTGCTGCCGGTTACGACAATTGTTCGGTGAGTGAATGAAAGTCTACCATGACCTAATACAACGCATTCTTGACGAAGGTGAAGAAAAGGGGGACAGAACCGGCACAGGTACGCTTTCAGTCTTCGGACACCAAATGCACTTCGACCTTTCCAAAGGATTTCCAATGGTTACCACCAAGAAACTTCACCTCCGCTCCATTGTTCACGAACTTTTGTGGTTTCTTAAAGGCGATACCAACGTCAAATATCTACAAGAAAATGGCGTTCGCATCTGGAATGAATGGGCTGATGAAAACGGTGATCTTGGCCCAGTATATGGCAAGCAATGGCGTAAGTGGGAAGCAAAAGACGGTCGAATCATCGACCAAGTCGAACAGGCGATTGACATGATCAAAAACAACCCAAACAGTCGAAGAATTATCGTATCTGCGTGGAACGTCGGCGAGCTTGATGAAATGGCCTTGATGCCATGCCATGCATTTTTCCAGTTCCACGTCGCAAACGGTAAATTGAATTGCCAACTCTACCAACGCAGCGCAGATGTATTCCTTGGCGTCCCGTTCAACATTGCATCATACGCATTACTCACTGAAATGATGGCACAAGTCTGCGGGTTGAAGGCTGGCACCTTTGTCCACACCCTCGGCGATGCACATTTGTACACAAACCATCTTGAACAAGCCAACTTGCAAATCAGTCGAGAACCAATGGCTTTACCGAGTCTGAAACTCAATTCCGAATGCACGACCATTGACTCGTTTACATTCGAAGACATTGAAGTCATTGGGTACGAGCATCACCCACACATATCCGCACCGATTGCAGTTTGAGGCGAGATTCCATGTTCACAATTATTTTCGCTTGCGACTTAAACGGAGCCATCGGAAAAGACGGAGACTTGCCATGGAGACAATCGTCTGACCTGCAACATTTCAAGCGCATCACGATGTCGAAGACAATGGTCATGGGGCGAAAAACCTGGGAAAGTCTTCCCGGTAAATTACCAGGGCGTAGACACATCGTGCTTTCCAGAACACCTCGAGATGATGTGGAAGTTATGTCGTATGAGTCGGTCTTGGAACTTGGTGAATCTGAGGAATTAATGATCATTGGTGGCGGGGAGATATACCAACTGTTCATGGAGCATACGAAAGAAATCCACAAGACCATCATCAACACAAGAGTTGAGGACGCTGATGCATTTGCACCATCGATGGATGGAGAAGGTTTTCACATGATTGGAGAACGATTTGTCAATGCCGGCCCACGCGATGAGCACGATATGGTATTCCAGCACTGGATTCGCTAGTTACTCATCAGGCTGATATTCGGTAACTCGCAAACCGAGCCGCCCTTGGCGTGATGGACGCTGCATGATTTTGGCGTATTTCTCTTCAAATGCTGCCTTCAAGTCAATTTCCATGGCGAGGGAGTGGCCCATTAAGAGGAGCAAAATGTCCGCCATTTCCTCGGCGCATTCTGAGAGAGGTTTGCCCTTGGTCACTGCAGCAGCCAATTCACCCAACTCTTCGACGGTTAGAGCAATTCGGTAGCCCATGTCATGACCATTGTTCTCTTCGAAATTGTGTTTGTCATGAAAAACTGCGATTTTCTTCATCATAACTTCCCATTCGTTCGTTGCTTCATGAGCCATCCAATCAGCCACTGACATTCCATCCATATTGACGCCTATCATCGCCGGACTTTGAACTTGTATGAATCTCAATAACTACCGCTAGAGAGATTTAAGAACAGTAGACTGCTACGTACTGCCATGACAGTACCAACCACAATACCTGCAACTGAACGAGATTTGTTCGTCGAGAACGACACCCATGGATTTGAAGCAAAAGACGCCAATGTAGAACCAACAATGCACAAAGTTCTGGTCGATGGATGGCCAGCAAATGCCGGTGTTGGTTCGTTCGGCAACTACAGCACAAGGCTTGTAATCAAATTCGATTCACCGCATCCAGAATTAGGGCTCGAGTTGTCAACCAAATACTTCATGTTCGATGATTCTCGCCCGGGGCATCTTACTTGGGGCCACAATGGCGCATCATTATCCATTCAAAAAATCATTGAGTGAAGAGCCCAAACCGAGATGATGCGTCGGGCGCACATCTATATGTCGCACCCATGAGTCGGAAGTGTTGAACATGTCTGCTTCACAGGAACACGATGTCAATGGGCCAGTGACCTATGACCAGAAAGTCAAGTTCCAAACGTTTGGCTATCAAGGTTTACCGGTCTTGTACGTCTTGGGCTGGTTCTTTTCTATTGGTGTTTTAGTCGATGAAAAAATTATTGATGCCCCGCCTTTTTTCTTCGTACTCCTCATCGTAACGACCCTACTCTTGATCGAATGGTGGTTTCGAAGGCGTTTCATTGGCCGGAACGAAGGCGAAGATTGGGTCACTGTTGGGCAACAACTTACTGATAAATACGTCTGGGCGGAGAAATATGAGATTTCCAAATTAAATTTCAGAACGGTCAAGCGTAATGCAGGAGAAAACGGTTCAATCAATTATGTCCAGTTGTTCTACGAGGGTGAAAAAATTCTCGATTGTCCGGGTTCTAAACATGAAGTTAAGGAAATACTCCCTGAACTCTACCCTCCAACAAATGATGTATCGGGTTACTTCTCTTCAAAATATCCGGTAGGACAGAGAAACTCATCACCCGAGGAAAAGAATGTTCGAACGCAATCGGATAACGAATCTCCCCCCCCCAACAGCCAAACACCTCCAAGTACAGAACCAACGGTTCCGAACGAACCAGAAGAGCAAGGCAGCAACTTTTGGGATGATGTGAATGTCGATGCATCATGACCAAATCTCCTCGAAAAGGAAACTCGAATCGAGATAAAACTGGCGAGTGTATCACAGAAGTTATCCCTTCAGCAATTCAACCATGCACGCCCATACGGGCATCAATCGACGGTTCGCCTGCGACGAGACCGAATGATGGTCAAGGTCTGCTCCGGAATCGCCAGGTTCACGGCCTGCAGCCCAGTTGGATGAAATGCAAACGGCCACATATGGGAGCTTGAGTTCTCGGGCAAGCTTTGCTTCCCGTGGCATCGTCATCCCCACCATATGGCCGCCAAGCGTATCAATCGCATCGATCTCGGCTTTAGTTTCAAAGTGAGGTCCTTGAGCGAGCCAGTACGTATAGAACATGCGCTCGGCATCTGAAAACGCTTGGACCGAGCGCAACACTTCACTCAGTCGTTGATTGATGGTAGCATCAAACGGTTCGGTCACCGATGTGAAAACAGCCGCATCATCGTGAAAGGTCGAAGCCTTGCCAGTGAAATCAATGTACTGTTCCGCCAATGCTACTTTTCCTGGCGGGAAATCCTCTGGAATTGCCCCGACTGAGCAAACCGCCATGACCGCTTCACATCCAGCATCAGCGAGTGCTCGCATGTTGGCTCTGTGTTCGATCATGTGAGGGGGTTTGCTGGCTTCACCGCCGTTATGATGGCGTTGTAGGAAGAACAGTTCTTTCTCTTCACTTCCGTTTGAAAGGCGCATGCAAGTCAGTGGGACATCTCCCCATGGCGTCTCAACATTGACGTCGTCCCTTCTCAACAACTCGATGCCAGATTGTTTCATTTCCTCACCAACAGCCATGTTGATGAGACCTGTTCCGCCAATCACTCCGAGTCGTTGCATGCCAGCCCCTCACACTATGTGTTTGTCAAACCTACGGCTCTTGAGCCGGTTTAACCTTGCTTTCGCTGATGACGTTGTTACGTCGTCGGACGTTCACTCGTTGAGACGAGCAATCAAGTCTGCTTTCTTGCCAGAGACTGGCTTTCCAGCTGCCTTGAGAAGTTCCTTGAGTTCTGGGACCTTCATCGAATCGTAGTCTGCACTTGGTGCAGCCTCTTCAGCAGGTGCTTCTTCGGCAGGTGCTTCTTCAGCAGGTGCCTCTTCAGCAGCAGGAGCCTTATCAGATGCAGGTTCCATAGCTTCAGCAGCATCGATAATCGACGGAGTGGATTCTTCTTCCTCTTCATCTTCCATTGCAGATGCAAGTGCTGCTGCTTTCTTTGCTTTGATTTCAGCATCGCTGCGTGCTTCTTCAGCGTGAATTTCATCGAGCGTCTTACCCTTATCAGCAACAACACCAGCTTGGAGCAGTTGACTCTTACGGATTGCGACGGACTTCACGGGGTAGATCGGCTTGACTGCCTTTCGGATTTCTTCTTCCAGGGTTCCGTCAAGAATCTGAGTTTGAATCTTGGAGTAGGTTGCCTTGGAAGCAAAAGCGATAATCATGTCTCGAGCCTTAGCACGCATAGCCTGCTTGATGGAAGTCTGAACTCGCTTTTGAGTGATAATCAGTGGCTTGAGTCGAATCAAGTAACCGTCTGTCGAAACGACATCGACGACATCGTCGACTTTACCACGGTAGCGACGGATTTGTCGGCGGATGTGGTCGGTTTGGTGGTGGTGACCGATGAATGTGGTTAGAGCGTCTTGCCCGACACATTCGTGAACACGGAATCGGAGGATAACGTGCATCTTGGTAAAGTCGCCATTGAATTCTTGTTGTGTCATTTCATACACACGGCCGATAATGTGTTCATCGGACTCCCCGAGAGTCTCTCCTATTTTCTTAAAATCCCATGGTGTTCGTGGGGCACGAATGGTGTACCAAATCTTGTTCTTCCACTTGTCACGTTGCTTACGTGCTGCTGCACGTGCCTTTACACTAATCTTTTTTGCCATGGTATCATCTCGGGGTGTGTGTTTGCGGGGGCTACCCCACTTGCAGGTTGGCGACCTCCCTCCCCTATTTGAAGAAGTCTCTTCGCTCGCTTAAACGAAGATGTATCAATTTGGATAATCGAATCCTCGATGGTTCGGTAAACTCTTGAGCATGAAGGGGCACGGAAGGGTGTGAGCCTACACCATATCACCTGGCGTGCAACCGTCGGCGCAGTTGAAGATGAAACAGTAGTGGCAGAGGCTATTGCTTGGTTGGTGGGCGACCCTGAACTGGTCGAGATTGAACGCACTACTTCCTACCATGGCTCGGATATCCACATGGTTACTGGAGTTTGTAAAAAGAAGAAACAGTCCCTCATGTCTCTTGCGCAAATTGGAGAAGAAAACCTGCAGACCCTTGCTCGAGAAGTCGAGCAACGCTACGATGAAAACAACACACTGCACTTTCGTCTTGAGTTCCATTCCTTTGTCAACGGTGAGGCAGTTCTAGCATCGTCAGGACATGCTTCAACCATCAAATGCCACACGAAGGTCGAAGTCTACCCTGGACAAGATCCGAAAGAAGAGTGCATGAAGGTCATTGAACAAGCAATGAAACAGAATCAAAAGATGTCTGATTGAATGAAGTCGACTGAACGCTAAGTTGAAGTCGAGTCCGAGCAACCGTGGTTCATGAGTATCAGGTTGAGGGCGGTTGTGCTTACTGCCCTCATGCTGCTCAGCCTCACCGTGCCAATTTCAGCTGAACATCAGCCCAGCATGAATGAAGCACCTGTGTGCAATGCAGACCGTAATTCGACGTGGACGGTGGGTCTTGTTTACTGCACCGATTCAATCGACATAGGGTATACATTGTTTTCACCGTTTTCTTCGTCGGAAAGTTTCCTCATCGACTACGAAGGTAGAGAGGTCCACAGTTGGGACTCCCCGGGTAAACATCGTCCGGGCATGTCATCGTACCTTCTCCCCGACGGAGATCTGTTACGGAGCGCTGACATATCTCAACAAGCGGTAGGCAACTTCAGTGGAGGAGGAACTGCAGGTAAAATAGAACGGATTGGATGGGATGGAACTGCTGAATGGTCGTGGGAGTTCTCCTCGACATCTTACATCACACACCATGATATCGAACCTATGCCAAACGGGAATATATTGGCAATTGCATGGGAAGATAAAACGGAATCGGAGGCTCTGCAAGCAGGAAGAAACCCAGCGATAGCGAGTGATGCCCCTGGCGGTAATGCAAATGTGTGGCCGGATTTCATTATCGAAATCGAGCCTCTAGAAAACAATGAGGCAAACATCGTTTGGGAATGGCACGCTTGGGACCACCTTATCCAGGATTATGATGCTTCAAAAGACAATTACGGTGTCGTTCGAGACCATCCAGAGTTGCTTGACATCAATTATGTAGGTGCCACTGGCAACCAAGCCGGCCGTGCTGATTGGATGCACTGCAACGGCATTGACTACAACGAACTCCTCGACCAAATCGCCATCTCATGCAAAAACATGAATGAAGTCTACATTATTGACCACAGCACAACGACCGAAGAGGCTGCAGGTCATACCGGTGGTTTTTCTGGTAAGGGAGGAGACTTTCTCTATCGATGGGGAAATCAGCAAGTCTACGATGCAGGTCTATCAAGCGAACAGAAGTTGTTCGGACAACACGACATCCAATGGATTGAACCAGGCAGAGAAGGCGAAGGAGACCTCATCGTATTCAACAACGGTGGAGGACAGAATTACGGATACTCTTCAGTCGACGTACTCAGACTTCCGGGCGACAACGGCACTTATCCGCTGCTAAGCAACAACACGTGGGGACCCCAACAGCCAAACTGGTCGTGGAATCAAGGCAGTGAGATGTATGCACAGATTGTCTCCGGTGCAGAGCGGTTACTGAACGGCAATACACTGGTCACAGATGGCACAACGGGAACACTGTATGAAGTAGATTTGAACGGTGAAATTGTGTGGAAATACGTGAGTCCCATTTCAAATCAAGGCACGATGACTCAGGGCGAAGAAATACCGGCTGGAAATGTGTCTGTTGCACTTGGAAATGCCCTTTTCAAGGCGAGAAGATATGCGCCTGATTTTTCAGCATTCAGTGACAAAAACATGACCCCTGGTTCTTACATCGAACATTCAACGGATTCGTGCCCATCCGAAGATGCACATCCATGGGATCGAGATGGCGACGGGTGTGTAGACGATTCTGATGACGACGGGACGAACGACCCGTTCGACGTATGCCAAGGACATGATGACAAAATAGACCTTGACAACGATTCCTTGCCGGACGGTTGCGATGACTATGTTGATTCGGATGGCGACGGAATTGTTGATGAAAACGACGCTTGTCAAGGGTTTGATGATTCCATTGATATCGACAACGATTCGATTGCGGATGGATGTGACGAACTCCTCGACAATGATTCGGATGGCATCTCAAACGCAGAGGATGTTTGTGAAGGCAGTGAAGATTCTATAGATACGGATACTGACGGCATTCCAGACGGCTGTGACGCTACACCAAACGGCGAAGTGACTTCATCAAATCATTCTGACAACTCAACCAACCAATCGAGTGAACATTCAACCTCCGATTCGAACAATTCAACGAACCCTCAAACCGATGAGCCACAAACTCAAGACATAGATTCCACATCAACCAACACCAACGCATTCGTAGCGAAGGTAGCGATTGGGGTCGGAGTTTTTTCGATTGCTCTAGCAGGTCTCTACTTCCGCATTTTACCTCGAAATTCAAAGGATGAAGGACAAGGTTAGGCAACATTTTGTTTGAGTTTTGTTTCAAAGCCTTCATGTATGGCGAGTTCTTGGGTCGGACGAGGAATATCCATGACCCACGTAGTAACAAGCACCTGTGTCGATCACAAATACCAAGAATGCGTTGCAGTATGCCCTGTTGAAGCATTCAGAGAAGCCGAGACATACTTGGTCATTGATCCTGACGAATGCATCGATTGTGGTGCATGCATTCCAGAATGTCCAGTAGACGCTATTTTTGCAGATACCGATGTTCCTGAAGAAGAAGAATCATGGATTGATCGCAACGCTGACGAAGCTGTTGATGCTGAAGTTGCAGAAGGCGATTCACCGGTTCTTGCAAGCGACTGAGTTCGCTTTACAGACTCATGGCTTAAACCAATGTTCATGAAGGTCGCGCTCAAGGGGAAATTGATTAGTATGGTTCGAACAGATTTTACGCAACTGCGAAACGGCAGCGATTTACTCAAGCGAGGTTTCGCTCGTATGCAACAGGGCGGCGTCATTATGGATGTCGTCGACCCAGAACAGGCAGCAGTTGCCGAAGACGCTGGTGCTGTTGCAGTTATGGCTTTGGAACGTGTTCCTGCTGACATCCGAAGAGACGGTGGAGTGGCCCGTATGAGCCATCCTGACATGATTCAAGGTATTCTCGATTGTACCTCCATCCCAGTGATGGCAAAAGCACGCATCGGGCACGAAGGAGAAGCACGAATCCTCGAATCCATGGGCGTGGATATGGTCGACGAATCAGAAGTTTTGACTCCTGCCGACCCCTTCTTCCACATCAACAAGAACGACTATTCCATTCCGTTTGTATGCGGCGCCACAGGACTTGGTGAAGCGGTACGACGCATTTACGAAGGTGCATCAATGATTCGAACCAAAGGTGAGGCAGGAACTGGAAACCTCGTTGCTGCAGTAACTCACGCAAGGCTCATTGACCAAGAAATCCGCCAAATCCAGTCATTGGATGACGCAGGATTGGAAAAGGTCTCCAACATCATTGTTGATCGATACCGTGTTCTTGCAGACACATCAGAACTTCCAGGCCACCACCCAATGACCCCGTTTGGTGCGATCGATGATAACATGAACAACGACATTCTTGAGATTCTTAACCAAGTCAAGAACATGGAAAGACTCCCTGTAGTCACTTTCTCAGCCGGAGGCATAGCAACTCCTGCTGACGCATCTCACATGATGAGACTTGGCATGGATGGCATTTTTGTCGGCTCTGGAATCTTCAAGTCGTCCGACCCAAAAACGATGGCTGATGCAATCGTTCTTGCAACAGCACACTACGATGATGCCGCTAAGGTTACTGAGGCTATGGCGATGACGATTGGAGATCCAATGAAGGGCGACGAATTAGAAACACTTGAAGTCCGAATGGATCAGCGTGGTTGGTAATCACTCCAGAGGATTGGATATACCCTCTTCCCCGAGAGCCCACTTGAGCGTCTTTACGACCCCGTCCAATGCCTTGTGATTTCGTGCAGCTTCTTTCATTCCGTCACGGTCTTCATTTTTGCGACATTCATCAAACCAAACCTTCCATTCAGCCCGCTTTGCTTCTGCCCGGTTGAGCATTTCCTCAATCTCCTCCCAGGTGCGATCATAACTTCGAACGGGTGTGGCACGAGAGGACATATGGCTCTTGCGACAACCCAAGGTATTTGAGTCAAACGCCAACATGATTAGTTCGTATTCGGAATTCGACAGTCCTTGAGATTGCTACCAGCCTCAACAATCACTCCGTCCCCAAGTATGACATTCTGCAAGATACACTCGGTGCCAATATCGACACCTTCACCGACAACGGTATTGGTGATTTTGCAATCCTTTCCTATTTTCGAACCGGACATCACGAGAACATCTTTGAGAGTGCTGCCCAAGTCGATGCGACTCATCGACGATACAACTGAACCTTCAATCTCCCCGAGAATCTCTGCCGAGGACGAGATGAAACTGTTCCCCTTGAACTCACCTTCAGGAAGAGGAAAAGGCAGAGAACTTCGTTGTTCAATGAGCGTGTGTTGCGCACGGATGAGTTCAGATGGGTGTCCAACATCAAACCAAACACCGTCAATGGTTTTCGCATACATCGGCCAGCCCTTTTCGAGCACCATCGGGAAGAGTTGTTTGCTAAAATCAAACTTCTCACCCTCTGGTACCAAAGCCAAAACTTCAGGTTCAATGATGTAGAGTCCAGCGTTAATCACGTTGCTAAATGCTTCACCAGACTTGGGTTTTTCCTTGAACTTGCAAATGTAGCCTTCCCGGAGTCCCCCATCAAGTTCACCTAAATGTGAGTGTGAAAGTCCAACGATACCAAACTCAGTTGGGTCATCAACTTCCCAAAGCGCCATTGTGACTCGCGCACCGCTTTGGCGATGTGAATCAAGAAGTGCACCAATGTCGAACGAGGCGACAGAGTCACCAGAGCCTACAACGAACGTTTCAGTCAAGTGTTCGGAAAGGAGTCGGACACTACCTGCAGTACCCATCGGCGTCGATTCTTGATTGACCCATGCATGAATCGGATGCTCTCCATGCGTCCAGGACTCAACATGATGCTCAAGTTGTTCTCCGCGGTACCCGGTCGTGACAACGATGGTGTCAATGGAAGCATCTTGCATTGCATCTTTGACAAAATCAATGACTGGACGGCCGAGAATCTCTACCATTGGTTTAGGCCGAGTGAGCGTAAGTGGGCGAAGACGAGAGCCTTGGCCACCTGCCATGATGACCCCATACATGTTCAAACCTCAGCGTCGGCGTGATGCACGCATGTCGATCTTGCGCATTGACTTCTTTTTACCAGACTTGGATTTGCGCTTGCTGGAGCTGCCAGTATCGCCTTGACCGATACCACCAAAGGTGATTCCGCCAGAATTGAGAAGTTTCGAAACCAATTCGTCTGCAACTTCTTCGGATTCTGCACCGGTCTTCATTTCGGCCTTAACGGATGCATTGTGGTCGGTCATCCATGACTTTCGCTCATCACGAGCCATGTTCAACTTGTCACGCACCTTATTGACATCAACCATCAATTCAGTGATTTTGTTGTGCATGTCGTCAGACTTCTGACGCAATTCCAAAAATTCGTTGTGGAATCGGTCGCCTTCCGCTTTGAGGAAGTCTCGGTGGGTGAATGCTTCGTCAACTTCTTTGGAAATCGCATCTGCACGGCCAACTGCTTCGAGCATATCTTGGTGTGCAGCGTCAGCTTCAGAGCGAAGCAGTTTGATTGCTGAGTCCATATCGCTGAGGTCAACGTTAATCATTTCAAATTGGGTCACCTCAGGAGCCAATTCCTTGATTCGAAGTTTCATTTCCTTGATTTTCTTAATCATTTCCTTTTCCTTCTTCTGACCTACAGAAGAGGTTTCGAAGGTCTTTTCGAGGGATTGAACTTCTCGTTGCAACTTGGCATACTCTGCGGTTGCTGACTTCTTTTCGCCCTTTTCATCGCGCCGACCTTTCACTTGATTGATCACTTCGCGAAGTTGCTGCTGGAGAGCATTACGCTTCTCCTTGAACATCTTGATTTCTGCACGGATCGCTTTAATCTCGGTAAGTACGAGGTCGACCTTCTCTCGGTGTTCCTTGTATTGTCCTTGTACTGCATTGCGCTTATCCGCTACAGTACGAGCCTGATCACTGAACGAATTGCGAGTGTTTCGCATCTTTCGAACACGTGCTTCCATGCCCTGTAATTCTTCTCGCAATTCAGCATCAGGACTTGGTGTCGCATCGTCTGGTCTTCCGCGCATGACTACTGCACAGAGTGACCCATTTCAAATCTACCCATGAGTGAAAAGGCAATTACACACCGATGTTACCGAGTATTTCGCTGATTTTAATGAACACAGCAGCCGATATACCGAGGATACCGAGTAGGCCTGTAGTAACCGATGAGAAGCCGAGGATGCGTTCAAGGAACTTCGTTCGAACTCGGACGTTAATCTGTCTTCCAATGATGAGGTCACCGCTTTGTTCCTCAAGACGAACGGAGACGGTGGCTTCTCCAAAGCGCTCAGGGAGCAAGGATTGCCAAGCGACTGTACCGTCTCTAAGAAGACCAGACATGAGTCCGAGAACATCCTCATCACCCTCTGCAGCCAGTGGAAGTGCCTTTGCAGACCACCAATGTTTTTCACCTGGGTTGAGCCGATAGGTCATGGCAATGTCGTGCGGTCGGAAATCGGGCGATTGGACACGGAGGACGACGTTTCTCGGAGTGTCTGAAAGATTGTGGATAAGCGTGAACAGGTTGGCACGTTCATGAACAACATTCTCCATGTCCACTTCAAACACAATATCGGAGTTTGTAGCGGCTCGGCCTGCCCCAAGGTCCTCCTCGATTCGACCAATCATCCTGAAGAATGCAGGACACGCATGTTCGATGTGGTCAATAATCGAAAGCCATTCCTCAATCGTAAAGACTGGGTGGCTACGAACGAGATCCATTCCTTTCTTGGTCAATACTTCGGAAAGTTCAGATTCCATTGTTTTAAAATCAAGACCTTTGGAGTGCCGATACAGCGTCATCAAGATTTTCTCCCGAGCATACTGTGGATCTGTTCCTCTCTTGAGGCATTGTTCTAATTCCTTCGAATAGATTTCGTAAACCGAGCGCAGGAGTGGGTCCATGTGGGTTTTAACGAGGTCGTCAAACACCATTTCGAGGGTAGAAGGGTGAATTGGCGGGTTGTACGCCTTCAACAAACCTGTACGTTCGTCCATATTGAACGGATAGGAACGTGTTGGGAAATGCTGAGAGAGTGAAAGCATCAGCGTTGAGAAAGAAAGCAAGAGCATGATTCGTCCGTTAAGTGAAGCGATATCTACAAAGAAGATTACAATCAAAAGAAGGCTTGAAAGAATACCAAAAGAAAGCGACCAAGTGTGTTTTGATTTAGCGCCAGACAACTGATCTGCGAGACTTTCATAGCCGTGCAAGGACTGTACCGACAAATGTTCGCCGTTAAGCCGCTCAACTTCCTGTTCAAAGTTGTTGAGAGACAATTCAACTCGATGTCGATGGAATGTTTGGGCAAGAATGTATCCGAGCAGGAGAACAAAAGTAAGGGCGGTAAGAGCCATGGCGAAACTTATTCCAACCGTCGGTTCGATTTGCGACCACCATTTTGGAGATGTTGCGGAAAAAGCAAGTGCTCCGAAATAAGTGAAGAACGAAAATGCCGGTAAAATGAGAACAAGACGTAAGCCTGAACCGAGTAATTGACGATCTATGGCAAACCAAAAACGCTCAGAGGTAAGGATGCTTTCTTCTGAAGTGGATTGTTGATTTTCATCTTCAGATGAATCAACCAGTTCCTCAACCATACACAGTCCACCCGTCTCTTGCACTAAAGTGTTACATCAGTTCAAAGCCGGATGAATGCGAACGAGGAGTTTAGAGGCAAGTTCCGGCGACATTACGATATTCGATTGATTCGGAAGCGTATAACCAGCCTCTGAGCGGGTTATTTGAATGCCGACTTTACATCCCTGTGACTCCAACATTTCAACTTCAGAAGCACTGAGGAACATGGCTTCCAAAGTCCCACTTGCGTCTACGGAGAGATTGGCGAGTGAGCATAAACGTGATTTTGTAGATTCAACGCGCTCTGCGATATCTGACGAGGCAAGCGGAATATCTCGACCGCTTGGGTCAAGGAGCGGCTCACCGAGTAAAAGTGTGAGTGCGACTTCCAAATCGTCGTCGATGGCATGCTCCAAGCGACAGGCGGTTGCGTGAGCATCCCCTTGAAACGAAACGCTCTCCAGAAAAACTTCGGCTAGACGATGCCGACGCTTCATTTTCTGCCCGTGAATCATTCCTTTTTCTGTAAGAGTCGCCCCTTTGTAAGGCACGTAGTCAACCATGCCTTTGCCTGCCAACCGTTGAATCATTTCTGTAGCCGAAGCGGGAGAAATTCCGAGAGCACCGGCGAGGTCGCCATTACGAACCGGAAGGTCCGGCTGTTTTTCATAAAACTCATACATTGTCTCGAGGTATTCATCCTCAAACTCTCGAAAATGTCCATTCATGCACTCACCCAAATCTACTCAGGCTGTACTGCTGAAAAAACTTCCTCACATGCAGGGCAACGAACTGAGCCAGTATAATCCTCTGGAATCCGTAGTGATTGTGTGCATTCAGGGCAGTGAATCTCAATCTTACCGTCCGATTCAACGGCTGGCTCTTCCTCGACTTCCTCGACTTCCTCGCTTGAAGAGTCGATACGAGGCGTCACATCAAAGCGATTCGAGCAATCAGGACAACGAACTTGTCCACCGTAATCTGCAGGCACACGTAGTTGTCTGTCGCATTCGGGACAGCCAATTTGGATTTTCTCAACACTTGTTGTCTTAGCTGCTTTTTGCTTCTTCTTCGAGGAAATCGATTTCTCCGGCTTAGCAACAGAAGAATCCGTACTTCTGTTTTGATAGATTCGGATGACTGCGCCGAGGACTACGGCCAGCATTACCCCGCCAATGACGCCAACCCATGGGAATTCAAACGATGCTTCTTCAACCACAACAACTCCGGATTGGAATGTGTTTGTCGCAGTGAAACTGCTGTCGCCAACAACCCATGTCACCTTAAGCGGGGCAGAATCCAAGTCCGGCCACTCGAATGAGAATTGATAATTTGAATCAGAATCTGCACCTAAAGCATCCGTTTGTGTCTGACCAAGGAAAAGACCTCCCTGCGTGGAAACGACAAGGTATCCTTCGGCACCGGCAATATCTGCTGTGTTTCGGACTTGAACAGTGACTGAACCGGTTTGGCCGGGCAACGGTCTGTTTGGGGCAGAGAGAGGATTGAAGTCGACTGAATACGATGGACGCTCGTCGGGAATGCTCAAACTGAAACTCGAAAAACCGAAACCAGTGGTCCAGTTGAGTGGTGTTGCACGGATGGAAACTCGCTCGGAATCAACAAAACCAACAGTGAATGCACCGTTCGTCATGCCTTCAGAGAGGATTACTTCGTAGTCCATGGGGTAGACGTCCAATCCTGATTCGGTATAACCGAGACGAATTCGAACTGGCCGGTCAATACCTTCACTCATCTCAACAGACCATTCGAATGTGACTCCGTTCACTGCATCCCACGCTACCGACGTAATCTTCGGAGTCAATGTTTGCTGAGCTGCAACAGGCACCATTAGAGTACCGTTGAGACCGGAATCAATCGAGCCGTCTGTCGAGGAGAGTGTCCAATTGACTGCCTGGTCGCCAACCGTTGACAGCGGCAAAGATACACTGACCTCACCCGCAGCGTCAACATCCAATAACAGCGTGTTACTTGCGTATTCAACTCCAAGTGTTTCACATACCAACATCACGTGACCCATCTGCTCACCATGGTTACGAACAAGCATCGAGAACACAGCCTCATCACCATCGTGCCAAGGGCCGTTCAAAACTGCAGGAATACTTGAGCCAGCGAACTCAAATGCTGCAGATTCAATATCAAAAGCAAGCGAAACAGTGGAAGTCGATAGAGTCGAAATACGCATGCCAAGCACAGAGCAAGACAACAGGTCAGGACGAGCTGTTGATTGAAGTGAAATAAGTTCCATAGATCCTATCGAAAGAGTCAACGATGCATCGTAAACCGTTTCTTGTCCGAACGTGCACACAATTTGCCCATCGAAATCCAGCGTCCCAGTGTTGTGGACTGAAAGATTCCATTCGACTGTATCACCGGCAGTAAGTTCGCCCATGTCTGAAGAAAAAGTAAGCGTCATCAGCGGCAAAGGTGGAGGAGACACTTCAAACGTAAGGGATCTTGATTCGTCGCTCGAGTCGCCGTCACCGGTATCGTTCAGTGCAAGTTCAAGGCTCGCTGAGCCCTCTACAAGTTGCAATGTGCTTGTGAAGAAGACAATCAAACTTGATTGTGCATCGACCGTGAGATCAGAGGTGGTTTGATTCTCAGAGACAGACTGTACATTCAGCGATTGGGAAAGTGTGCCTGTCCAAGAAAAATCCCCGTCGTTGATGATGGCAACTTCAGTACGTAGATAATCGCCGTCATGGATTGAAACATTCCCCGTGGACAAGCCCTCTGAAGTCAAGCCGGAGAGAAGAATCTGGCCGGAAGATGCCAATGAAATGTCTGCGGGTTGAAGCCGATGAAGCGTTCGAGATACGGTAATCGCTTGTGTTGAGTTCGGAGAGCCAACTTCGCCAAGAATCTCTACATCGACGTTTGTGTATCCGTATGGAAGCGATGTGAGTGCAAATTGGACGGCCAAAGTAGAGTCCGCTGAAACGGTGAGATTCTGGCTCAATGCAGCGAATTGGGTGCCGTCAAGAGAAGAAAGTTCCACTTGCACTTCGACTTCTGCATCGCTTGAGAGGAGTTCGACGATGTCAAATTGTAAATCGTATGATGAGTCCTCGGTAGTCTCGAAGTCAGCAAGTGAGAAACTGCTTACATCAAGTACTGCACCGCCTCCGGCCGCACTTACCAACGGCATCAGGCAGGTCAAAAAGAGAGCCGTGATGCACAATGCCAACGACTTCGATTGACTGGCCTCACCCCTGCCCATGCTTCACCCTCTGCACGGGGGTTCTTCACTTTCTCGCCTAATGAAGACACTACGCCATGTTTATTGAAGGTTGGAGACTGGCGCACAATGTATGGGTCCTGACGAGTTGCTGGAAATGACTCCTGCCTTGTTGGCAAAGTCCATTTTACACCGGCGCGAACGGCTTGCTGAGACCATCCCCGAACAACTTGATGCTCGTCAAGACGAACTTCGTGCGGCAGAACCTTTGGCCCGAAGTGCCAAAGAGCAACGGGATGCAGTGAACGCCAAAGTTGCAAATCTGAAAAAGGAAAGAAATACGGCTCGTAAAAAGGCACGAGACCTTTTCAAAGAGGCTGGCAAGATTCGAGAAACAATCGCTAACGCAGGTGGCGTAAAGCAAGCAAATCCTGAGTGGGCTCAATCCAAACTTGAAGACAAGCTCAAGAAGATTGAACACGAATTGGAAACCAATGCTGGCAACCACAAAACTGAACAAAAATACATCAAAGAGATGAAGACGTTGCTCCTACAGCATGAGGAATGGGTGTCGAAAAGAAAGGACAACCAAGAAGAGCAAGCCGCAATGAAGAAGTTGTATGAAGAGGCACGCCAACAACTCTCGTTGTCCGAAAAGGCGCACAATGCATTGCTCGACCACGCATCGGAAAACGAATACTTTCACAACACCTACCTTGAACAAGAGGCTCACAGGCGACGAGCGGATGCTCGAACAAAACGCCTCGCACTTGCCCTCGACAGCAGCCAGAAAGGCATTGAACATTGGCAGAATCACATTGACAAGGGGTTTGACTCACTTCTCGAAAATGCCCAGCGCGTCCAAAACGGCGAACCGTCAAGCCACGCACGGCGACGGGCTAACAACAGCAAGAAGGACTCAAAACCGACCTACTCCCGACGCTCCAAAAAGAAGCAACTCAAAGGAAGTGAGGAGGAATGAGTGACGAATGCCCAATCACGGGATTTGACAATGCTCAGCAACATCGCTGGCCACTTGTGCATCAGTATCTGTGCGACAAACTCGAGTTGCCAAACGGTGAGAGTTTGGAAGCATCCGCTATGGACCAACTCTCCAAAGACATCGAAAAAACTCTTTTCGAACAACGTCCAAGTGCTTCGATGCTCAAAAAGCGTAAGGGGTTGTATGAGCATTTGAAAAGAACCGTTGAGCGAAGATTCAAGGGCAGTTCGTTGCGACAATTTGGTTCATCTGCCTCAGGACTCTCTCTTTCAAGCGGCGATATGGATCTCTGCCTCTTGTTTAATGACCAGAAACCCAAGAAAATTCTCCGTTCAATATCGAATACCTTGAAAAATCAAGACATGGAAGATATTCAAGTGATTGCCTCAGCGAAAGTACCGATCATCAAATTCACCGATGAACGAACGAAAATCCCGGTGGACATCTCGATTAACAACACCTTGGCTTTGCATAACACCACACTGCTCAAGCGCTATGGAGAGATGGATGAGCGCATTCAAAACAGCATCTTGGCCGTCAAGTATTGGGCTTCCCAACGCGATGTTGGCGACGCTGCTCGAGGAACATTCTCATCTTATGCCTGGAGTCTCATTATGCTGCAAGCACTTCAAACGACATCTCCACCGGTCGCTCCAAACATACAATCTGGCAAACAGCGCACACACCTCAAAGTCGATGGAATCGAATACGACCTTACAATGTCGGACAACCCTGAACAGTTGCTCAAAGAAAAGAACACACAATCGATTGGTGAAATCTTCGCCCATTTCATCAAACAGTTGGTCCTTGAGCGGCCTTGGGAAGAACACGTCCTATCGATTCGAAGCGGACAACCTATCAGTCGGAAAGAAAAGAAATGGAAGTATGGCAAACCCCACGCTTCAACCGCCGTTGTAACCGGCGGAAAGACACGGCTTGGCTTGCACTCGTTCCCGGTTGAAGACCCGTTTAATCATGAACATGACCTGAGCCGAGTACTTCGACCCGAGGGTGCGCTTGACATTCAAGAGGAACTTTTCCGATTCTGGCTTGCGCTTAACGAAGGGAAACCTTGGAAGGATTTGTGTGAACTAAAGAACCCTGAACGATTCCCAACAATCGAAGAAAAAGATCTCTTTGAGGATTTGCGCCCACTTTCGAAAGCGGACTTTGAATTGAAAGTCAAGGCCAACAATGAACAACTCACTGACCTTGACGGACGCATTGAAATGCTTCAACAAGAGCGACAAAACAACATCAAAATCTCACAAGCCCTTCGAGGACTTTTCGAAGAAACCAGCGACTTGCGCAACGAACACCGCAAGATTGTACGTAGCCTTCGCCCTCGCAGTGACCAAATGAATGCACTGCAGGAAAAGCGCGACCAACTCAACCAGAAGATAGGCATTCCACTGTACAGAATTCGGGAACTCATTGTAGAAGTCTACAACAATCTTACCGACGACGTGGACTTCTTCCAAGTACCGTCACTTCAGCGTGAAGAAGAGCAGTTTGCGTGGTTCTTTGAATTGCAAGCCATGCATGCAGTAGCCCTCCAAGCTGACGCTGCCCACAAGGAGTTTATTTCACTGGTCCGTGAACAGAAAAAGGCAGTAAAGGACTTGAAAATCACTGAGAATAAACAATCTGAAGTTCGTGCAGAATTGATTGGTTCTGAACCAATCCTCGCCAATATCACCACTGAATTCAGTGAGGCAAGACAATTTGACCAAAACGCCCACTCGCTCAACAAAGTGATTCAAGAGCGGAGAAGAGAGATGCGTCAGTTGCGCCGTGAGAAGGGACGATTGGACGCTTGGGCACGAATTTCAGCCAAGGGAACTTCGAGTCGGAAACCTGGCAACAAAGACCGAACACGCAAGCAAAAATCCGGTCAAGCGGATTGGAAACCTCGTAACAGAGGACCACGGCCTGAAGAAGTCCAACAACGTGCTGCAACCGGCGGCGCTCTTTCCCTTACTGACCTTGATGTGTTGCTCAACAGCGGTGGGCTTGCATCGGTCGGTTCATCGAAGCCAACGCCAAAATCAAATCGAAGGGCTGAACGTAAGAAGAAGCAAAACCGCAACTTGACCGTGCGACGTGGAGAGCGTTCTCAATCGAAAAAGGGTCGCAAAGAATGAGGGTGGCCGATGGACAACATCCAGTGGGTGTACGGTTTTGAACCGAAGTCGCTGTCGAATGACTGGAAAGAAAAAGTACGAGCCTTGTTTCTGAAAGAGACCGGAGAACAGTATACATTGGATTCGATATCGAACTTACCAATCCCTCAATGGGCGGGTAACATGCTTCTGCTCGACAACACCAAATACCCACATCCAGATGCGTTACTCGGACTCATGTGGGCACTGCCTCACGAACTTGATGGTGTTCGAATAGCGGCCTTTGTCATTGATGCGGAATTCCAATCAGCAGGATGGGGCGCAAAAGCTTGGGATCACTTGGTAGAGGCATCACTTACAGAAGGGAAGAAGACCATTCAACTTGAGGTGAAAGCAGAAAATATTCGTGCTCAGAAATTCTATACATCAAGAAACTTAGCGGTCGTTCGGCATCTTTCTAACTACTATGCATCCGGCCTCGGATACTTGATGAAAGGTCCGATATAAGACGGCGAATGCGAGACTTCCTTGAGGGTCAAAGGTTATGCCCCCCCGATGCTTCGATGACGCATGGAACCCCTCCTACTTCGTGACATAGCAGCGCAATCCGGCGTCACCGGTGCTGCTCTACTCGACGGTGAAGGTTTCGTCTTGTTCAGTGAACCGCAGCACGACGACAGTGTCCAACACTTGGGAAAGGCCATTGCACTTCTCGACCCCTCGTTTTCAAACGGAAGAGTGACACTCAACGGGGAAAACGGCACAGTAATCGTTCAAGAACTCTCAGGAAACCGTGTGTTAGTAGTCCGATGCTCAGTCTCCTCAAACCTTGGTCAATTGCGCCATATGCTCGATGAAGCAACGGTCCGGTTCAATGCTCTTCTCCCTTAGAGAGGCAAATATTTAGCCAACAATGAGCCGCTTTGCTCTAGATTTCGAAGTGAAGAGATTAAATGTAAAGGGTCGGTCGCAAGGCCAGTGAGAAGATGGGAGTCTTCCACGACCAGGTGAGATACGAATGGATGAACTAAAACCTCAACTCGAAGAACGACGAAAGATGGTCGATGAAAAGGCTACAAAATACCGTACTCTTCGAGACGAGTGTAATGAAAACTCCAAGAAATTCACCGCAACACGAAACGAGATGAACGGCGAAGTTCGAGAACTTATTGTACAAGTTCGAGAACAACGTGAAATCCGTGAACAAATGAATGAAATTGTTCGAGAAAAGAAGAGCGTTCGACTTGAAGCAAACAAGTTGGTTCGTGAAGCAAAAGACGCACTCAATGAAGCAAAGGGTCCAGAAGCCGCTCCACAACGCGATGAAGGACGACGTGGTCGAAGAGACCGCCCAGATACCATCCACTCCCTCCGCCGTGAACTGATCCGTTTGGAAAATGAATTCGAAATGGGACGCCACACCGGCAAGAACGAAACAAAGGTCATGAAGCGCATGAAGGAAATCAGCGCAAAGATTCAGAAGATGAAGATTTCAGAAGACTCCAACACCGACCTCAAAGAATCCCGCGAAGCACTTCGCATCGCTATGGAAGCTCAAGAGACTGCACACTCTGCTGTCGAGCAAGCCGCTGAGGCTGCTCAAGAAGCTCACGATTTGATGCTCCAGTGGAACAAAGAAGTCGACAACCAACGAGAGAAGGCAGAATCTGCTCACCGCAAGTTGCGAACTTCGAAGAAAGAGGCTGACAAGAACCACCGTGCATACATCGTGTCCTTGCGATGCTTGCACTCGATTCAAGACATGCTCCGTGCAATGCGTGGTGCAAGTGCAGGTGCTGGACAACGGCCGAATGCACGTCTTGAGGTCCAAGATTTGATGGGCAAGTTGATGTCAGGAGAGACACTCTCTACCGATGAATTGATGCAACTTCAGCGCTACGACTGAACTTCATCAATCCGATGAGATGAAAGACCCCCCCTTCTACACTTACATTATCGAGGGAACACTATGCTGTCGAAAGAAGATATCGCATCCATCGTCGAAGATTACGACCGAATGAAACTCCGAATCGGAATGACCGCTTCGCATTCGGCATTGGACATCTGCGACGGAGCCATTGAGGAAGGATTCCCAACCGTTGCTTACTGCAAAGAAGGCCGTCACAAGACCTACGCCAATTACTTCAAAGCGCACCGCTCTCAATCTGGACGAGTGGTTCGAGGAATGGTTGACAAAGCCATAGTCATGCCATCGTTTAACGACGTCATGAAGGAAGAGATGCAAGAAGAAATGCGCAAGCGTAACGTGGTCTACATCCCGAACCGATCGTTTACCTCGTACTCTTCGATTGCAGATGTTGAAGACACGTTCAAGGTGCCTTTGTTCGGTTCACGAAACATGCTCCGTATGGAAGAGCGAACCGAAGAACAAGACTACTACTGGATTTTGGATAAGGCTGGATTACCGTACCCTGAAGCAATTGCTGATCCTCAAGACATCGATTGTCTGGTCATCGTTAAGCTGCACCACGCTCAGAAGAAACTTGAGCGTGGATTCTTCACCTGCGCATCCTATGCAGAATACCAAGAGAAGTCTCAAACCCTTCTCGCAGAAGGCGTCATCGATGAAGAATCACTTGCTGGAGCTCGCATTGAACGCTACGTCATCGGCCCAGTGTTCAACCTCAACTTTTTCTATAGTCCGTTGGCTGAAGAAGGTGAAAAACTCGAATTGCTTGGTGTCGATTGGAGATTCGAGTCTTCTCTCGACGGTCATGTTCGTCTTCCTGCTCCTCAGCAGATGACCATGCCCGCTCACCAACAAATCCCTGAGATGACCGTCGTAGGTCACAACACAGCAACGATTCGAGAATCACTGCTTGAGAAAGCGTTTGAACTCGGAGAGAGATTCATCACCGCCAGCAAAGAACACTACGACCCGGGTATCATTGGACCGTTCTGTTTGCAAACCTGTATTGACAAGGATATGAATTACTACATCTACGACGTTGCCCCTCGTTTGGGTGGCGGAACAAACGTCCACGTCAGCGTTGGACATCCGTATGGAAACGCAACTTGGAGAAAGCCAATGTCCAGTGGACGACGCATCGCTATGGAACTGCGTATGGCTGCAGAGCAAGACCGATTGCTCGAAGTCCTGACGTGATGCCGCACTCCGGCCTCATCCCCCCATACAGACATTGATAATCTCTTGAGCAAGGCTTGAGTTGTTACCATGCCAGAAGGTCCAGAGATTCATCGCGCTGCGTCAAAGATTCGCAATGCGCTTGAAGGCAAGACCATCGAAGACATTGAGGTTACACTCCCACGGTACATGGACCGCTCAAACGAGTTCCTCGACAAGACCGTTCTCAAAGTCGAGGCGAGAGGAAAGGCGATGTTGATTCACTTCGACACCTTTGTTCTGTACAGCCACAACCAGTTGTACGGACGATGGACGGTTAACCGCAGAGCGACTGAAGCCAAGAAGTGGAATCGCTCGTTACGGATTGCGCTGTCAACCAAGACGCACACCTGCCGCTTGTGGTCCGCCACCGACATTCTCATGCTCGAACCGTGGGAGGTCTCCGGCCACCAGTACATCGCCAAGCTTGGCCCGGATGTGGTAATCGAGGAGACGACAACGGGAGAGTTGATTGAACACATGAACCAGAAGCGATTTCAACGCAAGCGACTCAAGACGCTGCTGCTCGACCAGGGATTCTTTGCGGGGATTGGGAATTACCTGCGTAGTGAGGTGTTGTTCACTGCTAAACTCCACCCCGACCGAACGGTTTCTTCGCTCGATGAAGATGAAAAAACAAGGCTTGCTGAACAAGCACTGTTCCTTTCGCGCCAATCCTACAAAGTCCCAGGGATTACCGTTGATTTGGAACTCTATGAGCAGTTGAGGGATATAGGATTGTCACGGGGTCAAGCCAGACACTGGGTGTTCACACGAAACGACCGGCCATGCCATCAGTGTGGAGAATTGATTCTGCATACGAGGCCAGGTGGTCGACGACTCGATTATTGTCCGACGTGTCAAAGCTGAGACGTACACATAATGACATCGAATGACAAGACAAAGACACTCTGCACGGTGTGTCCTAGACCTATTTCAATTAGATAGATTAGAACAAATACTCAAACTAGCATTACCCAAGCCAACAAATGCACTTCTTCAGAGGAGATTGGAATAAGTGGTTTAGGAGCGGGGTATGCTTCTAATCCAAGGCTTTCGATATTCTCCACCAATGTTCGTGAAAGGTTTCTCCTCTCAATCGGCGTAGCGCAATCATCAGGCTTGAACAATTTTCTGAAATGATTCTCTCGACGTCGATCCCAAGGCGCTTCGATCGCATTTTTCGCTGCGATGAGCCGATCTTGGTCTATGCCTTCGGGTAAATTATCCGCCAACCATTGTCCCATTTTTCGGAAAAGGGGTCGGACTTCAGGAGAGATGTTGCGCGGATCAGTTGCTATCGTCCACTCTTCGTGAATATCATTCTGAGCGAGATTCCATGCATCAAAGACCTTTGACTTCAATTCTTCATCAACGAACCCGTCCGGATCGGTTGTGCAGGAGATGCGACGAAGGCAGT
>ENA-ORDA01000367-ORDA01000367.1-marine-metagenome-genome-assembly--contig:-NODE-367-length-46758-cov-4.136887_pt1 | contig 46758 bp, 37 predicted proteins | sample MGYA00237778_ERZ508506 | MGnify/ENA primary metagenome ERZ508506 (study PRJEB26177, sample SAMN06267891) | marine metagenome | isolation source: Monterey Bay, California, USA | place: Pacific...
AATGCTGTTATCGATTCATCTGGCATGTTACCCAATTGCTCATCGATAATTTTGAAAAATATTCCACGACGTTCATCATCGATGGCTGCTGGATCGGCCCCAACTTCTTTGAATAATTCAAATCCATCAGAAGCCATAAACGATTCAATTGCCTTTTCTGGAAGTTCATCTCCAAGAAGATCATTTACGATTGTAAAGAATTGAGTGAAAAGTTCATCTGAATCATCCATTTCAGGTTCTTCCGAGTCTTCGGATTCTTCATTTACCTCAACTACTGTAACTTTCTTAGGTTTAGGAGCTGATACAATACCTTTGAGTTCTTTTCTCTCACGCATTAATGATTCAAGTTGAGGTACAAGAGTTTTGAGAGCCGCTTTATCTTGGGAAGCTTTGGCGGCTTCATACTGCGGTTTGAGAGAACGAAGTTCAGTTTCTACTTCCTCAAGACGGTCAGGTTCTTCGACGTCAAGTAATTCTACAACAGGTTCCGAACGAATTTCATTTAGAGCATCTTCTCGTTCTTTTTTCCTCAAAACGATGATGTCTCTGTCCAACGAGTGGCCAAAACGATCGGAATATCGGTCGAGGAGAGAACCTGCCTCGCCGGAGCCAAGTCTGTCAATAGCTCCATAGATTTGAGGAAGTGGCTTAGCAGAGCGTTTGGCCCATAAGTCTCCATATTCATTCGAATCTTTAGCAGGTGCTGCCTGTGGCAATGGAGCAGGTGGAGTGACTTGTGCTGGTGGAGTGACTTGTGCTGGTGGAGTGACTTGTGCTGGTGGGGTGGCTGGAGCATTCACCGTTGGTACCGCTGGAAGTGGTGGAGCCACTGGCAAAGGAGCCGAGGGCAAGTCTCCAGGAGCCGGTTGTAATGGAGGTAATGGCATGCCAGGCATGGGCTGTTGACCAGCAAGTGGTGGTAAGGGCATTCCAGGCATTGGAGGCAACGGGGTTGCGGGAACATTTTGTGATTTGTTCTTTTTCTTCCGGCGCATCGGCTCACCTCTAAATGTCTTGGAGATGATGCTGCCCTTGAACCTTCCCACAAATAAGACAAGGAAAATTATAGATTTCGACCATGAATCTAAACTAGGGAGCCCCAGCCTTTTAGACACAAAAAAGTTGCAGATGATTCAGACACATCGATGACATCTCCTTGTTTTACTTCATGTGTATTGTCTCCAAATCGAACAATTGCGTCTTCTACGGTAATTTCGACTTTGAGATTTTTATCCATACCGAAAACAAACGCTTCATTCAATGCATCGAAAGGGTTAGAACGATCGGGATCAAGTCGTTCTAACTCAAATTCTGTTACTCGCATTCCTGTTTTCCCATGCAGAGACGTTGGCCATCGGATTTGTCTGCGGACATCTATTGTCACAACTTCGTCAGTTTCTCCAGCAGCCCCTAAAACGATTGAAGCATCAGATTTAACCAAATCGAGAAATAATCCTTGCAACTTCCCAAGCGCAGCAAATTTTCCATCAAGCACTCGTTGCAGTCGTTCCTCATGAACGAACAAATCTGCTAATTTTTGAATGGAGGCGATTCCACGCCCGGGTTTTCCCTCTCTCCGAAGTTGTTCTTTAAGTTCGAGATGTAACGTCTTGAGTGTGCTCTTAGAATCTTCGGCATTTGTTGCAATATCGGTCAATTTCCCGATCAGTGTAGGGATTTGGCCACGAATTCTCTTCGACCAGCCTTTAGAATTCACATCATTATATTGAGCAAGACCTCCAGATACATCAACTCCTTCACCTCGAATGTGCGAAACGAGTTCTCTCCTCGCTTCTGAATCCAAATGAAAGAGCGAGGGATCTCTATAATGGAGGTGAAACCCTCGGTGTCCAGAAAACGTGACTTGCAAAAATTCTCTTTTGAAGCCAAATTCAGGTTCTAAAAAATCATTCCAAAGAGCATGTGCTTGGTCGCGTATTACATCGAGCATTCCGGGGAAATCTCTGTCGGTAACACCAGGCAGGTGATCACCATCCAAATCAAAAATTAAATCAGCACCTTGCCATTCCTTTGCATCCATTTTCATTTCATATGGCTTATTCCAGTAAGCAGTTGAATAGAAACAAGAATGCATTGCTCTCTCGGAGAGAAATTGGCGGAGGTCATTTTCCCCTCTGAATGCTCGATGTCTTAGAGGTGGTGCGCCACCAAATGGGATGAACATCCATTCCCGCATGGTCATGCGTGGAGGACGCCAGAACTGGGATGTTTGATAATAACGGCCAAAGCGATGCGCAAATCGAGCCCATCCTTGTGATGCCATAATGACACTAGGAGGTGACAGTTATTGAACGAAACCCAATTTATTTTTTGATGTAAAATTTCTGTTCCATAGTGCTTACTTCTGTAACAGAATCGGCACCTGTCTTTACGACGTAATGATCCCAACAATAGTAGTGCTCATTAAGAACCATGGATGAGCCAAAAGTCAATCGTAATCCACAATCATGACATCGTGGGCCAATCTCACCATTAGGGGCTTGAGCTAATTGTACGTGTTCGTGTGGCATCTCCTCACCATTTGCTCCTGAAGGTCAAGGTTCTAAAATGTCGTGATTGGATCATTATCAAGGAGCGGAACTTTTTGCGACCCAATCCAATAGGTCAAGAGCAACTTCACAAGACTCACTGACTTCTACAAATGGATCTGATAGAAAACTTTCCAATATAGGTTGAGCAGATAGATTTCCTATTGCACCAAGCGCTTCTGCTGCTTCGTGTCGTACCATTACATGCTCATCAACATCTGATAGTCGCTCGATAAGTGAAGGAAGTGCTTCATCCATCTGCATCTGACCCAAAACATAGGCTAACTCATGCCTTAGTAATGCGCTCTTGGAGGAAAAGGCCTTGCAAAGGGCGAGGCATGAATCGGAGGTTCGAATATTACGGAATTTGAAAACCACTCGCATACGCACGAACATCCGTGCTGAATCATCAAACAATATTGATTTCAGATGTTCCATATCAGATTCATCGGATGCGGGAGCGGGGTCAACAGAGCCGTATTCACTGACTTCTGGTTTTTCACCCATGCGAACACACCCTATTCTTCAGTGGCGCCGATAAATTGCATTGACTCTTCAGAGAATTCTGGATCTATTAATCCAATTTCTTTTCCTTCCCTTAGGAATCGTCGAATTGAGGCTCTACCTTCTGGTTTGTAGTCAATGGTCCGATCATTCACGTACATGGTAACAAATTTTTGATTTGTTTCATCATCGATACCTCTACCCCATGCTTTTGCGAATTCTAAAGCTTCTTCTGGATGTTTAATTGAATGTTCGATGCTCATTTTGGTGTACATAGTTATGTCCTCCATAATTTTGTCACCTAAGTCTCTGCGGACAACGTTACCACCCAAGGGCATAGGCCATCCATTGGTTCGTTCATTCCACCAAACTCCTAAGTCAATGAGAACGTTCAGGTCATGTTCGACGTACGTTAATTGTCCTTCGTGGATAATAAGGCCACATGAATAGGTATCGTCAAGGATTCGTGGAATAATCTCGTCGAAAGGTACGACTTCGACATTAACATCTCCCCATGCGAGTTTGAGACCCATGTAAGCAGAGGTCTTCAATCCAGGTATGGCTATGGTTGATTCTTTTGCTTCATCTAGGCTCAAGCCTTGTTTTGAAACAATCATAGGACCGTAGCCTTCACCCATTGAAGCGCCGCAGTTCATCAAAGCATAATGTTCAGCAATATCAGGAAATGCGTGAATTGAAACCGCAGAGACTTCCAACTCCTGTCGCATGGCTCTATGGTTGAGAGTCTCTATGTCTTGTAGTTCATGAACAAAATTATATCCTGGTGTAGGAAATGCATTCGTTGTCATTGCATGAAACATAAAAGCATCATCTGGATCTGGAGAATGTCCAATTCGAACAATCATGTTGCCATTCTCATCAAGCGGTAAAGATGCCATGTTCTTTCCAACTTGAAGACCTTCATGAACTAACCGATGAAAATTTTATACAACTAAGTATCAGAAATGATACACAGAGGGGATGGTTTAAGTATTGCATTGACCATTATGAATCATGGCGAGGTCACCCATGTTGAGGTTTCTCATCATCCCTTTGACCATACTGTTCATGGCTCCTATGATTAGTGCAGATTCAAATAATTTATTTTTTGAATCGACGTATGATTCGGGTATAGAAAATCAAGGTTTTATGTCTATTGAACTTAATCAAGAAGGGACATTAGCGTACGCTTCATTCGGAAAGACTTTGATCCAATATTCACCTACTAACCAAGATACCATTCAATCGAAATTATTTGAGCAAGAAATTTTGTCGATTGCACTTTCTCCAGATGGTTCGAGATTAGCTCTAACCATCAGGGACAGCGGTACAGCATCCGATACGTTCTACGTAATTGATACTGATACTTTCAATACCAAAATTTCTTCACAGGCCACTGCTTCTAATGCTGTTCTCCTTTCATGGACAAATAATGGAGCATCACTGATCACAAACCATCCTACAACGGGATTAATCAAACTCAATCGGGAAGATTTGAGTACCGAAGCTCAGTACAGTGGAAATCTATCAGGCAATGTAAAATGTGCAGACATATCACCTTCTGGTTCGTACATAATGGGTGCCGACGAAAACGGAAGACTCATGATTTGGAATTCAAACGGCGATTATATACACCACGAACTTATCCTCGATAATAGTGTTAATGATTGTTCATTTGATCCAACTGAATCCATGTTTACAGTGAGTATTGATGGAGATAAAATTCGAAAGTGGACCCTGTCAGGTTCTGAACTCAGACCCTTAGATGTGCCCGGTATCAATTCTTACAAGTGGTCTTCAAATGGGCAGCATGTATACGCTCATAGAACCACCATCGGCCAATTTCTTTCAACATATGATTCATCTGACTCAAGTGAAATTACAGAAGTAGCAATTTTTCATCCGTTTTCGGATTTTGAACTGTTAGAATCAAGCCCTGGGATTATTGAATATGCATTATTCAGTTCTACAACCGAACATGTTGTAACCTATCGTTCAATTCATCTAAGAAACGGAGTAGGTGAATCTGGTTCTGATTTTGATAGCGATGGAATTCCAAATTCAATTGATGATGATGATGATGGAGATGGCATAGAAGATATTTGGGACCTCAATTGCGATGCAGGAGGAAGTTTCAGTTGTGATTTGTTGCCAGATGAAACGTACATGCGTACTATGGATTTGATTCTTAATGAATCTGAACTAGAGGTAATAGAAACCTTCACGCTAAACAAATCTGACTCATCAATTGTTCGAGACTTATCACGTTACTCACTGGATTCCGATCTAAAACTATCAACCGAAGAAGCATTGCTCTTTGCAGAATCATATTGCGAGAATATCCACGAACAAAATTATTCAAAATCTATCCTAGATGCAATTGATATTAATGGAATTTCTTTAGATTATTTATCAATGAGTTGTAGCGTCATATCAGGCATGGAATTGACACAAGTTGATGACGATAGAACACACATAAGATATTCAATTTCTACCAAATTTAACATGACGGGGGACATTGTAATTGGCAGCAATGCAGTCCGAATTTTATACCAGCCGACTGCTGTTGATGGAAGTATCACAATCCTTAGCGAACAACATCCGATTTCAGTATCCGTATCCGGCCAAGCATATGAAACCGAATCATTTTCACCATGGTTTTTACAGGAAGACACCATCTCCTTAAGTTTGAATGAAGAAGTTGAGAGTGCCAATGAGAATTTGGTGGATACTTCTGTATTTACTTCATGGTGGTTCATTTCTCTGATAGTTTCATCCATACTTATCATTGGGTTTTTGGCACTTAAATTAAAGAATAAAGAAAATACATATTCAATTAATTTAGATGACGAAGAAGAAGACGAGCAAACATTTGATGATGATGAAGAAATAGATGATACCTCTTTTGGTGAGATTGAAGGAATTCAAACATCTATTATTGCAGAGGAAGATAAATCTGAGAATCCCTCTCCTCGCATTCGATCTAGAACTGTACGTGCCGAGCGAGATCAAAATCCGGTACCTGCGACTCGGAAGAGGAGGGCACGCGCAACCGAAGAGGATTCCACAGTTAAGGTAGCCAAGCGACGACGTTTAGTCGAAGATGAGGCTAAACCTGTAGTACGAAAGCGCAGGGCTGTACGGCAATCATCTGATGTTGAAGATGTCGAAATGTCAAATGTTCTGGATAGGTATGAAGAATAATCACCACATGAATTCTATCTTTTCCTTCATCCCGCAGCATAATGTAAGATATTCTTGTAAACCTGAAACATGTTCAGTATCCAGTCGATTAAAGACTTCACCAAAGTATCGATTCATACGTTCAATCGACATATCAGACTGTTGATGGGCATTTAGAATTACTTTCTCCCTCGTCATAGGGTCGTTTTCAAATAATTCTAACCGCTCAATTAAAGCGGAATGTGCTCGTTTTACGAATTCAATAGGCGTATCTTTTCTCGCCGCAAATACTCCGAACACCATCGGATGGCCTGAGTGCTCAAGCCACGCTTGTCCTAGGTCCAATTGAACAAGTTCAGGATTGGTTTTTGCTCTGTCAAGTGCTCTGTCACCTATCAGTAAAGCTCCATCACATCTATCGAGCATGCTATCAAGATCTGGGCCCATTTCAACAGGGCGCGGATCAAGACCTCTTACCTTTAACAAATATTTGAGTAAAGCAACCGAAGAAGCGGAATCACTGGGCATTGCGATGTCTCTCATTTCCTCTACAGGTCGATTTCCGAAGACGAGTACGCTTCCAACTTCACCTTTCGAACTTATTCCAATCTCTGGTATAAGGACGAGTTCTTGATGGTGACGCGCAAAATCAGCTGCTGGTATTGGTGCAAGCACGCAATCTCTTCTCAATAGATGCCCAGTTAACCATGAAGGGGGTGCTGGTAAGACATTGAATGTAGGGTCGAGTCCAAGAAATAATGGATCGCAATTCATGAAGGCTACTCGGCCTATGGTATTGGCCCACAACAATTCACTTCCCAAATTCATTTTAATTCCTCATACAACAGGCAGTCTACGCGGTTCTTTAACAGGAACAAACTCCTCAAACTCAGAGTATGTAGTGTTTCGTTTGATAGGTATATTTCCAGAGCGAGTGACGAGTTTAGCGAGTTGATTGACGCCATAATTCAGTGGCGTTTTAGAACCGGCGAGATGCATAATTGATTCTTGCTTAACGGTGCCATCAATGTCATCTGCTCCGAATTGTAATGCAAGTTCGGCCATAGAATCTCCGATATTCATTCGATATGCCTTGATGTGTGGTATACTATCGAGCATAATGCGGGATACAGCAATAACCCTAAGGATTTCTTGTCCAGTGGATAACTGAGCCATAGGTAATCGTGTAGAGTCAGGAAGGAAAGGATAGGGGACAAAACATTGGAAACCGTTCGTTCTGTGGCCTAAATCCCTTAATTGAATCATATGTTCTACTCGTTGTTTTGCAGTTTCGATTGTTCCAAAGAGCATTGTACAGTTGCTAGGGAGTCCAATCTCATGAGCTGCTTCATGAATGTCTAAATATTCTTGACTGGATTCCTTTCCGTTACAGATAACTTGGCGTACATCATCATCTAGAATCTCTGCTCCACCACCTGGTAAAGAAGTTAATCCAGCATCTTTGAATCTAATCAATACCTCTTTTATGGATAGATTAGAAACTTGAGAAAGATGCTTTATTTCAACCGCAGTGAGGGCTTTTATCGAGACATGCGGGTGTTCTTCCCTGATTCGCTCAAACAATGAACAATAGTGATCAACATCCCATTCTGGATGGAGCCCACCAACCGAATGGACTTCGTTAACAAATGAAGAAAACTTTTCGAGTTCAGAAAGATATGTATCGATTGATAATGCGTAAGCATCTGAAGCCTTTGGCCCTCTCCTGAATGCACAGAATCTGCACGCAAGTACGCAAATATTGGTTTGATTAATATGAACATTGGAATTGAAGTAGGCGTTGTTTCCAAACATGGCCAATTTGTGTAAATTAGCCAGATGACCCAATTCGTTCAGATTTTTGGTTTCGAATAAAACGCAACCATCCGAAACATCAAGTTGTTGATCACTTAGGATTTTCTCGACTATATGTTGCAATGATGCTGACCATTGAACATCCTGAAGAGAAGCTTTTAGTCGAACCTTCCAATCCTTGTTCCTATCTGCATCGACTACGGCAGATTTCCAGTTGGACATGCCTATGCCTCACGCTCATTCTTCATCAAGATGTGGATGTAACCACGATCAACGACGGACGTTAAAGAATCCATTATTAACCATGAATTTCCGGAATTCTTCAATCAAAAAGACCGTTGACGCGACTAATGTCAGGACAAACCAATCTGTCGATTTAAGTGATATTGTACTCAATAAATTTCCGAATTCAATTCCAACAAGTGGAATCGTGCTTGAAGCGAAGTGTACGAAAACGAAGAGTAGACCTGCTGAAATTAGAATAGCATAGTTGATGGCTTTATTTGAAAAGACTCCTAAAGTGAATAAACTGGCATTTCCTGAACGACAATTGAGTACGTTAAACAACTGATATACGATAAATACAGCAAATGTCATTGTTTGTGCTTGAGCGAACAAATCATCTGCATAATTTTCCCAGCCCTCAATTGCCGTCTTCTCAACAAGTGTGATGTCTTCGCTGGAGGCGTGTGCCAACCCGGAGATACAAGCATCGACATTGAAAGGAGCGTCTGATGCAGTTGCGAAAGGAGCGAGAGAACACGTCTCATCTGTGATTACTCCGCCTCCAGAAAGGTAGAAGATGATGAGAGTTCCAATAACCATTACAGCACCTAAATAGAAGATGAGGCTAATATCTCGAGCATTTGGTAATCCCTCATCCACGGGCCTTGGAGGCCTTGACATAACCTTGCCATGACGTTTTTCGACACCTAAAGCTACTGCAGGAGGGCCATCCATCAGAATATTGATCACTAGGATTTGGGTTGCTGTTAACGGTAAATTCCAACCAAAGATGAACGTAGAGATGACAATGAGTGCGACTGCTGCAACATTCGTTGAGACTTGATAACGGACGAAGTTGCGTATATTTTGATAGATCTTTCTTCCTTCTTCAATCGCATGTACAATGTTTGCGAAGTTATCATCTTGAAGAACCATATCTGCAGCATCTTTAGCCACATCAGTTCCTGCAATACCCATCGCAATTCCGATATTTGCACCTGACAATGCAGGAGCGTCGTTAACACCGTCTCCAGTCATTGCGACGATTTCCCCTTTCTCTTGTAACGAGGCTACAATCCTCATTTTTTGATCTGGCGTTACTCTTGAAAAGATTGAACCTTCTACAGAAGAAGAGAGTTCTTCATCGGACATTTGCCTAAGTTCTTCCCCGCTGACAGGTGATTCCGAACCGGTGTTTATTGCAAGTTCTTTACCAATAGCAGCGGCAGTTAGATGATGGTCACCGGTAATCATCTTTACCTTAATTCCAGCATCTTGACAAATCTTGATTGCATCACGTACTTCTGGTCTCGGAGGATCCATGATTCCCACAAGTCCTAAGAAAATCAATCCGCTTTCAACAACTTCAATATCTTCCATATCTTCTTCAGGTTCTAATTTTCGAGCTGCTAAAGCAATCACTCTCATCGATTTTGAACCCATCGCTTCGTTAACTTTCTGTGCATCTTTAAAATCCGCTTTTTCGATTGGTACGACTTCTCCATCCTTGAATCGATGAGTGGTAATCGGTACAAATCCACCCGCTGCACCTTTGACAAAGACCCATCGCTCACCTTCATACTCATGGATGACAGACATTCTTTTACGCTCTGTATTGAAGAAAAATTCATGAATTCTTGGATGGCGTTGAGCGAATTTGCCGATGTGGCCATTCAACTTCCATCCTAGAACCGCACAGGCTGAATCTGTCGGATCTCCTATCGCGGACCATCGGCCTTCAACTTTTGAAATTTGAGAATTATGGCAAAGTGAAAGGCATGCACCGAGAAGTCTGAATGATTGATTGCTTTGAAGAGAGGACATTTCTTGGTCGGATAAATCTCCATCTTCGCCAATCAGGGTTCCTTTCGGGCTAAAGCCATCGCCGCTAACATTGTACAAACTCTCAACAGTGTGTAATTGTCGAACAGTCATTTCATTTTTAGTCAGTGTACCTGTCTTGTCAGAACATATGACTGTAGTTGAGCCCAGTGTTTCAACTGCTTTCATACGGCGAATAATGGCTTTATGACGCGCCATATTACGCATCCCAAGAGCGAGGGTTATGACGAGAATAATCGGTAAACCTTCAGGTACAATGGCAACGAAAATTGCAATTGCTACAATGAACTGATCAACTGCAACTTCCCAAAGACTTAGTTCTCCACCAATGGCGAGTATCATCTTGATTGATACGAGAAGTACTGCTACGATTAGGGCAATAAATCCAAGGAAGCGACCGAGCGACTCTAATTTTAATTCGAGTGGTGTTTTTGGTGTAACAGCCTCTGAAATATCGCTTGCAATATGGCCCAGCTGAGTTGTCATACCTGTTTCAACAACAAGTCCGATTGCACGACCTGTAGACACTGTTGTACCCATGTACATCATGTTCCGTCGATCGGCTAGCAGAGTGTTTGGATCCAAGGGGTTCACGCGTTTTGTAATCGGCTCTGATTCTCCGGTCAAAGCAGACTCATCAACTCGACACTGATAGACTTCTAATAGACGTATATCCGCAGGAACATTCAATCCTTCCTCGAGTTTTACAATATCACCTGGGACAAGTGAATCTGTTGGAATCTCAGACTCATAACCATCTCTTATCGTAACGCAATTGGATATACTCATTTGCTTGAGTGCATCCATTGCTTGTTCTGCTTGGCCTTCCTGCCAGAAACCGAAGACAGCATTTGCTGTTAATACCAAAAAGATGAATATTGCATCTCCTGGTTGCTCAGGATGGATCGCTAATGCTACAAGTGCAGCCCCGATTAGCAGATAATTTAGTGGGTCATTATACTGACTCAAAAATCGAAGAATTGCGGAGGTCGGCTCAGGTTGTTCAAGTTGATTCGGTCCGTACTTATTTAGACGGTCAATGATTTCAGATTGCGCTAGTCCTTGAGGATTGGAATCAAGGGTTGTTAGTGCTTCTGCACTATCCATAGCGTGCCAATTTTGTTGAACCAAATATATCACCCAAGGAAACCCAAATGGTCAAAAACCAAGCATTGCCCATTCCCTTCGGGAACATTATGATTTATGATTATAATGTAGGACTTCCCATGAAAATAAAAATAAATTTTTTTCACTTTACGCAACATTTGTTTCCGAATCTTTCTCAAACCATCGACGACTCGGGTGTGCATGAGCGAATTGGATGGGCCCTACATTCCAGCCGATGAACAGCCCTTAGAATTGACTCTGAGGGCAATTGTTGTCGGCATTGTTTTGGGCGTTCTCATGACTGCTGCAAATGCCTATCTTGGGCTCTATGCAGGTATGACCGTATCTGCAAGCATTCCAGCTGCTGTTATGTCTATGCTAATCCTACGCACATTGTTCAAAGATGTGAGTATTCTTGAAAATAATGCCGTTCAAACAATGGCTAGTGCAGGTGAATCTCTTGCTGCTGGTGTAATTTTCACAGTTCCAGCAATGTTAGTAATTGGTATATGGGTCGAAATTGAATGGTTCCCAACCCTAGCAATAGCGTTGCTAGGTGGATTATTAGGGACAATGTTTACGATTGCTCTAAGACGTCTTTTTATCGTAGAAGAAGCCCTTCCTTACCCAGAAGGTGTTGCCTGTAGAGAGGTACTTGTTGCAGGTGAAGAAGGTGGAAGCGGGGCACTGGCTATCGTATATGCTCTTGGAATAGGTGCATTGTATGGTCTAATGGTCAAGGGATTCAAAATTGTACACAGTGAAGCAGAAGGAGCAGTTGAAGTATTCAAAACACGACTATATGCAGGAATGGATCTCTCGATTGCTTTACTTTCTGTTGGATTTATTGTCGGTATTCGAATCGCCTCATTCATCTTTTTAGGAGGTATCCTTGGATATGCCATACTCGTGCCACTACTCGGTTTTCTCAATGGTTGGCCTCAATCGAATACATTAACAAACGGATTCTATACACTTTGGCTTGAACAAGTTCGTTATGTAGGCGTAGGAGCTATGGTCGTAGGTGGCGTATACACCTTATGGAGCATGCGAAAGACAATCTTTACTGGTCTCAAGAAATCCTTTGTCCAAAATGAATCGGATACTGATTACCATTTGAGAACTGAAAAGGATTTGCCCATGAAATGGGTAAGTATTGTGTGTGGAGTTCTCGTCATCCTTACCTTCTTCTTTTATTGGTACATAACTGGATCGCTGATACTTTCATTAGCAGGTGCTCTTTTCTTGGCTGTTGTATCCTTCTTTTTCGCAGCGGTTGCAGGTTACATTGCAGGTGTCGTGGGCTCGAGTAATTCTCCTGTTTCTGGAATGACGATTGCTACGTTATTATTCACTGTAGGACTCGTTTGGCTTGTAGGTTCTTATTTCCTCGGCCTAGGACAAGAAGAACTGATGTACGCGACTTTACTGATTGCTGCAGTTGTGGCGAGTAGTGCTGCTATTGCAGGAGATGTCATGCAGGATCTAAAAACTGGCCATATGGTTGGTGCAACCCCATGGCGTCAACAGATTGCAGAAATCGTAGGTGTCATCACTGGAGCATTTGTAATTGGCCCGACAATTAGTCTTCTTCACAATGCCTTCCAAATATCATCAACTGCTTGTATTGCAACGAATGAACGAATTGTTGCATCAGAAGGCATAGACTCCCCCAATCTCTATGACTGTAGTGAGGCTTTATTCGCGCCACAAGCAGAATTGATAGGAGCAATAGTGAAAGGAGCGTTCGTAGGAGATATGAATCTCCCCATGGTTTTCCTTGGAGCAGCATTGGCTGTTGTATTGATTCGTTTGTCCATGCCGGTTATGTCTGTTGCAATCGGAATATATCTGCCACTTCGTTTGAGCGTTCCAATTATGCTTGGCGGTATTCTATCGTCCTTAGCCATTGGTTCTGCCTATCTTCGTGTCGATGGAACACTTGACAGAGAACCGTCGAAAGATGCTAAACAAGCCGCATATGAAGTGGAAAGTCGTGGCGTTCTGATAGGTGCAGGATTTATTGCAGGTGAATCAATATTAGGTGTTTTAATTGCCGTACTTATTGTCCTTAACATAAATCTCGATTCAATTTTCCAAATTACAACACTGCCTCAGGGATTATCACTTTTGTTCTTTGCATGGTTTGTTGGCGTCTTTTTGTGGCTGGCAACCAGAGCATTACCTGATGGAGGCAACTTAGCAAGGGAAATGTTGGCCACTGCTCGCCATGCACTCTACAAATTAGTCCGTTCTTTCATCCCAAATTCAAAGTAATACCCACGGTAATTATCAAAGGCCAAAGGCGATGGCATAGTATTACTGGTGCCCATGCAACACACTATCGAAGAATTAGAAGAACTTGCACGAAAGTGTAGAATTGAAATTATCAAGATGGTTTACAGAGCTCAGGCTGGACATCCAGGTGGATCTCTATCTGAAATCGATTTGTTAGCGGGGCTCTACGGAACTACAATGCGAGTTCGCTCTGATGACCCTGATTGGGAGGATCGAGATAGATTCATCCTTTCAAAAGGGCACGCATCCCCAGGTATGTACGCATTACTTGCGGAAAGAGGATTCATTTCTCATGAGGATTTGAAGTCATATCGTGTCCTTGGAGGCGTTTGCCAGGGTCACGTCGACATGAAATGGTGTCCAGGCGTAGATTTCAGCGCAGGAAGTCTTGGAATGGGTCTATCGTATGGTATGGGGTGCGCAATTGCTGCAAAACTCGACGGAAGTGAAAGAAGAGCATTTGTTATGCTTGGAGACGGTGAAATTCAAGAAGGCTCAGTTTGGGAAGCGGCTATGGCTGCTGCACATCATGAACTTGGTAATCTCAAAGTCATTCTCGACCGTAACCGAATTCAGAACGATGACTTTTGCGAAACACAAATGAGAATGTTTGACATTCCTGCAAAATGGAGAGCATTTGGATGGAACGTGAAAGAAATCGATGGCCATGATATGAACGAAGTCGTTGAAGGCATGAACTATCTTGCAGAAACCAACGATGGGCCATCAATACTCATCGCTCATACTGTAAAAGGCAAGGGAATTTCCTTTATGGAAGACAATCCGTCGTTCCATGGCGCAGCACCAAACGATGAACAATATGCGCTGGCTCTCTCAGAATTGGGGGTGGAACTTTGACACGAATGGCTGCAACACGAGATGGTTATGGTCAAGCATTGCTTGAACTTGCAGATAATGAGAAAGTAGTAGTTCTCGAAGCTGACCTCGGAAAATCTACAAAATCTCTTCACTTTAGAAAGGCATATCCAGAACGTACTATTTCTTGCGGTATTGGGGAACAAAATATGCTCCTTGTAGCAGCAGGTATGGCATCGAGTGGATACATTCCTTTCGCATCGACATTTGCTATATTCACTGAACGTGCGTTTGAACAAATGAGAAATGGCGTTGCTCGCCCGAAACTGGCTGTTCATCTATGTGGTTCACATGGTGGAACGCATACAGGAACAGATGGATCATCTGCACAATCAATAGAGGATCTAGCGATTTTCAGAACACTTCCAAACGTGACAGTCATGCACCCAAGTGATGAAGTAAGTACACGCATCCTAACCAAGCGACTTGCTACTTCATCAAATCCATCGTACATGAGGACAGCACGAAATAAAACACCTGTATTGTATGATGATGTTCCAGAAGATTCAATTCAAATCGGAAAGGGTATCGAACTGAAAAATGGCACGGATGTGGCAATCATATCCTGTGGTGTCCTCGTTTCAGAATCTCTAAAAGCAGCTGAAATACTTGCTGAGGAAGGAATTCATGCTACAGTGGTTGATATGCATACGATTAAACCACTCGATACTGAATTAATTGACAATGTTGCCCAACGGTGCGGTTGTATTGTTACTGCAGAAGATCATTCAATCATCGGTGGCCTTGGAGGTGCTGTTGCGGAACATCTCTCTATGACCTCAACCACTCCATTGGAACGGGTTGGCGTCAAAGATCGATTTGGTGAATCTGGACAATCCGACGAGATGCTCGAAATAATGGAATTGAGTGCACCTCATATTGTAAAGGCTGCACGTCGAGCAATGCAACGCAAGTAAGGCATCCGTCATATTGAAGGAGTGCCTGCTAGAGCGGTCCTCATGGAGTTCTTCCTAGATACCGCAGACGTAGATGAAATTCGAGAAATTGCCGCTTGGGGTATTCTCGATGGCGTAACAACAAATCCTTCTCTTATCAAAAAAAGTGGACGGGACTTCAAAGAAGTCGTTAGAGAAATTGCAAACATATGCTCGGGACCGATCTCTGCTGAAGTTACAGCCATGGATACTGCCGGTATGCTTGAGCAAGCAAGGCAACTCAAGAGTGAATTACCAGAAAATGTCATCATTAAAATTCCTTGTACTCCCGAAGGTCTTGCAGCAACCAAAGTACTAACTGATGAAGGAATTGACACAAACGTAACTCTCATCTTTTCTGCATCTCAAGCACTCATGGCTGCTAAAGCTGGTGCAACTTATGTATCTCCATTCATTGGTAGAATTGATGACACTGGCCATGATGGAATGAATTTGATTGCAGAGATTATGGATACTTGGTCGCAATATGATATTTCAACAAAAGTACTCGCTGCTTCGATTCGACACCCAACCCACATGCTTCAATGTATGCAACTTGGTGCTCACACCGCTACAATGCCTGCGAAGATCTTCAAGCAATTGATGACCCATCCGTTAACAGACCGCGGCTTGGAAGGATTTATGCGTGACTGGGCAGAAGTTGAAGCCGCTGGAAATGCTTGATAACAGCATTTCTTTCCAAAGGAGGCTTCATGAATGATGGGCTTCCAGCACACCTCAGCGAGGACTCGTTATGACCAGTATTCAAGATCGGTTACAACAACTTCTCGATGGAGAACTTGATGCTGCTGATCTTGCTGAAGATCCAACCCTAGCATCCCTTGCAGACCGACTTTATGGCATTAAGATTCAGCCTGTTGCTCCAAAGAAGTTGAGAGATTTTGATGAGCCTGCTCTCCCCTCAGCACCACTTCCATCGACGAATATGATGATAGAAGTCATTGGTGATGTTGCACTAGAGCATCCCCCTGCACCTTCCCCTGACATATCATTGGGGACTGCTCCAATTCCTATGCCTGCAATTCCAAGTAAAGGCAAATCCTTCGGCACACTGAGTTATTTGTCTATCCTAGGCCTGGTGTTTGTCGTAGCAAATCTCTTCGGGGTATTTTCAAAATTCGTCGGTTCAGCATGTACAAAAGCATGTTCTGATGAAGGCAATACTAAAATGAATTTATTGGAAATATTCAACCTCAATTCAATCGATGGTTGGAGTCAACCAATTACAGAATTAGTTATCGGCATTCCAGATATTGTTGCTTGTGTCTCACTCTTAGCGGCCATATTCCTGCTGCGAAAATCATCGTGATAATATGTCAGATGTATTTTCAGAAATCTTAGCATATGTGGGTATGGCAAGCATATTGTTGGCATTTTTACTTGAAACAAGAGATACCTTATCCAGTAAAAGTTTAGCATATTTACTTCTCATGGCATTTGGTTCAGGCCTCCTTGCAGTTCGCGCCTTTTTGATATCTGAATGGGCCTTTTTCATACTCGAAATTGTGTGGTGCGGAGCAGCAGTCATTGCTCTAATTTCCACTCGAAATGTCGATAATCATCCGTCATCTTGATGAGCAAGGTGTTCGACCAATCACTCATGGGCAATCCAGCAAAGGCAAAGCGCGGAATTCCTTCAAAAGTCGAAGATTTCAATGCATGGTATCCATTCATCGTCGAAGCTGCAGATCTTGTTGACAAGCGCTATCCAATCAAAGGCATGGATGTTTGGCGGCCTTACGGTTGGAAAACAATGCGCCAAATAGACTCATTGACGCATACTGAAATGGACCGGACAGGGCATGAGGAAGTGAATTTCCCATTGCTAATTCCAGAAGATTTACTCGAAAAGGAAAATGCTCTTGTTGCTCGACTGAAAAGAGCAAGAGAAGAAGGTGTTGATCCTGATGAACTCAGGGATGAGGAAGATGAAGCTGGATTCAAGAAAGAAGTCTATTGGGTCAAGCATGCTGGGGAAAATGAATTAGATGTTCCTATGTTTCTACGACCAACAAGTGAAACAGCGATGTATACAATGTTTCCACTTTGGATTCGTTCGCATAAAGACCTTCCATTGAAGGTATACCAAATGGTGAATACGTTCCGCTATGAAACAAAGCAAACACGCTCATTCATACGCGTTCGCGAGATTCATTTCTTTGAGGCACATACCGCTCATGCAACAGAAGAAGATGCGACTCAACAAATACAACAGGATTTAGAAATCGTCGATAAAATCATGAACATATTGTGCCTTCCAATTATCAAAGCTAAGCGACCAATTTGGGATACCTTCCCTGGTGCACATTATACCATTGGAATCGATGCAATTATGCCAAATGGAAGAACATTACAAGTTGCCAGTTGTCATCATTATCAAGATCAATGGGCTAAAGCATTCGACATTACATATGAAAATTTAGAGGCTAAACAACAACACGTTCACCAAACCACATACGGGATGTCCGAACGATTACTTGGAGCAGTCGTAGGTATGCATGGTGATGATTCAGGATTGATTATGCCCCCTGCAATTGCACCTTGGCAAGTTGTTATCTGTCCGATGATTCGTAAGAATGCAGAGGTCGATACTGTGGCTATATCGCATCAAGTTGCAGATACATTGCGCAACGCAGGGCTTCGTGTTCACGTGGATTCCCGAGACTTACATCCAGGGCAGAAATATTACGATTGGGAAATTAAGGGCGTACCATTGCGTCTTGATATCGGGCCCAGAGATGTAGCACAAGGAAATGCATTCGCTACTAAACGAACAGGTGGTAAAGAACCTTTGAGTATTGAATCAATTGTTTCTGAGGCGAAGAGATGCCTCGATGAAGTTGCAGATGTTCTTCGTTCCCGCTCTCTCCAACACATGGATAATGTCATTCAACCATTACCAGTGTTTACAGAAGTCGACGGTACATGGAATATGGAAGGTGAAATACAAGATGGACATATCTACGAGTTTGCATTTGCTGGAACTGATGCTCATTCAGAGATAATAGAACGTGCAACTGGATTGACATTCCTTGGAGATGCAACGGATGAATTCGACATACCTCAACCATGTCATATGACAGGAATAGAAACAACCCGCCGAGTCTTATTGGCTAAGACTTATTGATTACATTCCAAATGAAGATGGATCCATATCCATATCTCCATCTTTCATCATCTGTCTCATCTGCTTGTTGAGTTTTCGATTGCCACCCATTCCCTTCATCATTTTACGGGAACGCTTCCATTGAGCAATAAGTTCTCTTACATCCTTTTCTTTAACACCAGAGCCTCGAGCAATTCGTTGAATTCGTTCCGCCTTGATTTTAGCAGGTTCATTCTTTTCCCAACCAGTCATCGAATCCATTATTGTACGATACCGGTCAAGATTACCTTGCATAGCTTCCTTTTGGGGCTTCGACATACCTCCAAGACCACCGAACATATTACCAGGCAGGAACGACATTAATTTGTCAATTGTACCGACCTTAGCCATCATTTCCATTTGTTTGTACATATCATTGAGAGTAAATCGACCAGACATCATTCGTTGAGTGAGGCGCATGGCTTCTTCTTCATCCATATCTTCGGGAGCCAAATCAATGAGTCCACGAATATCTCCCATTCCCAGAAGACGGGAGATGAAACGGTCTGCTTCGAACTTTTCTAGATCGGATACTTTCTCTCCTACACCAATGTGTACCAAAGGAGCCCCTGTTGCAGCAACTGCAGATAGAGCACCGCCACCACGAGCAGTACCATCCAGTTTAGTTACAACAATTCCTGTAACTCCTGCTAATTGATGGAATGATGCAGCGACAGGACCGGCTGCTTGCCCAACTTGTGCATCAATAACAAGCCAACGTTCAGTAGCACGCGTAATCGAAGCAATGTTTTCGAGTTCAACCACGAGTTCCTGATCTAATTGGTGTCGACCCGCAGTATCGACAATTACCAAATCTGCTGAAGCGCATGCTGCCAATCCATTACGGACAATTTTAGTTGCATCTTTTTCATCAGGTTCTCCATAGACAACCACTGAAGAATCTTCAAGCAATTGTGAAAGTTGAGCATATGCTCCTGGACGATGTACGTCTGCCTCGATTACAGCAACTCTCAGCCCATGCTTTTTACGGTACCATTCAGCGAGTTTCGCAGTAGTTGTGGTTTTACCTTGACCGTAGAGTCCGACCAGAAGTAGTGTTGCTCCGCGTGGTTGAAACTCATGATCTGCTCCAAGTAAGCGTACTAATTCCATATAGAGTATATTCATTGCATGTGTTTGTAAATCAACACCAGGTCGAGGTTCTTCTTCACGCATTCTTTCCTCAAGTCGATCAACAATTTCCTTTGTTTGTCGAACGTTGAAATCTGCTTCTTGTAAAGCCCTTCTTAGGCTCTTCGTCATCTCTTTGAGTTCATCCTCATCAAGACGTCTTTTACTTTTTAGAAAACCAAGAGAACGGAAAATACCTCTGGATAAACCTTCGAGCGCCATACTTACCCCACCCATCAATATATTTTGAATTCAACGGTGTTCATTCCCAAATAGGAACCTCAAGAAGAAGGATGTCATTCTCTAGTTTAGCCTTGACATTGCTTGATTTTGCAGGTGATTGGGTTGGAATTTCATGCTCCCGGCCATTTACGCCAACAAACAGGATTCCTTCTTCACTTCGTAAGGAAAGGTCATCTCGATCAAGTCCTGGAAAGTGCAAGTAAATGCGTTCAACATCCTGATCTGACTCGGCATACATTCCACGATGTACTGTGTGGTTGAGGCGGTCTCCCACTTCATATGGTCCCAAGTCCGCACCTAATTCCGAGACATCGCCATAAAGTAATTCTCCATAGGCTCGTAATCGTTCAAGACCTTGAATCTCTCCATCGAATAAATCCATGGTTGTAATTGGAATATTCAATTTTTCATTCAATTCTTGGATGTGACCCTGCTCTTCTTTTCTTCTTTGGACTAAGAACGGATGATCAAGTTCTGGCGTTACGCGATTGACTAAACAACCAGTAACTGGCAATTCATATTCGTTCAATGATGTATTGGCTCGTAGAGTTTCATTAACACCCATGCGTTCAGGAATTGTAACGAGTGTAAAGGAAGTGGTGGATTCATCACTAAGTACTCTTCGTACGTGAAGGACGCGACGACGGAATCGTTCGAGTTCGTCTTTCATTGCTTGACTTTGTTTTCTTCCAAAGAGCATTGAACGAATTCCGCCAGAGACTCTCATCATTCGCAATAATCTTCCTGACCATGCTTCAATCAACTCAGGAAGTGCCAAGAATCGAAGTGTGTGACCTGTTGGTGCTGTATCGAATACAATAACATCCCAAAGGGGATTTTCAACATGTTTGAGAAGTTCATCAAATGCAATCGCTTCATCAAGACCTGGGAGAATCATTTCACTTGTTTCGACTTCATCTTTAATTGAAGCCATCTCTTCTTTTGCATCTGCGTCAAACATTCCTCCGAATCCACCCAAGGCAGAGAGCGGTGAGGATGACATACCGGACAAACTCTCACCTAATTTAGGCATGAAACTTGATAATTTAGCTTCAGGATTTAGTTCGAGCCCAAACAGTCCAGGTACACCTTCTACAGGTGTAGGTTCTGAAGAGAGTTCAACTCCAAGTGAATCCGAAGTCGAGTGAGCAGGATCACTTGATACAAGCAGGACACGAAGACCTGAATCAGCGAGCCATACTGCAGTTGATGCAGATGTTGTTGTTTTACCAACACCGCCCTTTCCACCGAATAAGAGTAATCTCGCCATGGTCATCTCAAGCGTAGGAGGTGTTTGAACTCATTCCCTTCGATTTTTCCTATGGATTCATGTAGGCGAGGCCATAGGGAAGGGCGTGGTCAATCAATTCCTCGTGTTTCAGATTGCTGCAGTGTGCGGCCTTGTTGGAATGACACTTGGTTGGCGCGGTGTCATGATGAAGTACGCTGGATTTTACGATCTTCCTACTGCGTGGAATCAAGTCTTCTGGGGGATATTACTCGGTGGAGCATATGCCTCATATGCAGACAATTCTTTGTTCATCCCGTATTATGAAGCAGCGGTTTTGGATTCAGGCAATGGTGAATTAAACATCATACAATTTCTTCTTGTGCCGCTTCTTGGCACCATTGGAATGCACCTCTTACTACGAAGACAACGCGTAAGAAAAGGTGGGTCCCAAGCAACAAGTGGTTGGGCACTTGGCTTAGCTGTAGGGGGGATGTTGGCAATTGTCCTCATTCAACGAAAACTTGAGACTGATATGGATGAAATCTGGGATTACATTACGGTCATATCACTCGCATTCTTTGCTCCACGCGTTGAAGGTCTCATTACAACATTTCACGGCACACTTATGTTGAAAGGAAAACGATGGGGTGCTATTTTGCGCACCACATTTTGGAGAATCCTCTCCTTGACTATGCTATACTATGCATGGTTCAATCCAATTGCTTGGGTGTTCATTATACCTCCAATTTTACTTGTTAAAGACAGTGCTGACAAGTGGATTTGGGATTCAGTTCCCAAAGAAGGCAAGCGACGATGGCGGAGAATGCAAGCTGACAAAGTTCGTGAAGCGAATGCTGAAAAAAATAATCCAAATGAAAAACCGCCGCAGGGTACCGTTTTCTACGTAGACCATGCTTCAAATGATGAGCAGGAATGAAAATCCCGCTTTGACTTCACCTATCAATGGTTTGGTCGGTCATCTCACACAACCATTAAACGATGAATGGCTAACCAATTCTCTATGGGCTCCTGCCCTTACTGTGATTCTCCGACAATGGATGGTGATACCATCTGTTACTCTTGTGGTAGAGTGCTTGCTAGCAGTCGCATCATGAAGGAACGAATTGGAATGCAACTTGACCGTCATTCAGGGGCCAATACCTACAAGATGACGACAGCACCAAAACGTCGAGGTTATGTTCAAACTGATCGAGGAAGAAGCAAGAACATCCTCAAAGGAGGAAAAAATAGATTTCGAACGTTGGTCATGCTAGGTCTCGTAGCATTCATTATGCTTTCACCACAAGCCCGAGAACACGTTTTGTCTGAAGTAGGGGACCTCAAAGAATTTCTTGAAAATCCAACATTAGGCTACATGGTCTATGATATCGATGCAGACTATACCCTCAATCGTATTGTATCTGCGACAAATGGGGATGCTACACCTCAATTTATGATCGAAAATTTACCAATATCTCCAGATATCAAGGCACTTGAGGGGGAATCATCGACCTTTGTTTATACTGATGGAACGAATCCAGCGCCAAATCAGTTGATTCAAGATGTGATAGATATCAAGTTGATTATCGACGGACAGACGATCAATATACCCCTCGAAGGGATTCCACCACGAATGGTTGCAGATAAAATTACCACCGCCAATGGACACGAAATATGGTGGCCAGGGACATCAGGAACTGGAAGCGACTTCTGCATAGGAGGACCTTGTGTCAAAGTTCAACTCAATCTAGGCCCATCTGAATCTACAACATTTGAGTATCAAACCACGATTAAAACAAAATCGTACACATGGGATGGGGATTCAGGAAATATACTACCTACAGTGCCTGGATTTACCACAGGAATAACCTCGGAAAGCAGTGGCACATTTGCAGATTTTGCAAATAGAGGTGATGGAGTCCGAGAAGATTCGTTCACTGATGCAAAATGGTTCAACAAGAATCGCTTAGATCAATACGATTATGCCATTGACGGGGCTGCTGCTAATGTGATTGCTGCTGTTGCGAGTGTAGAAAGTAATCTACCCGAGGGTAATGACAATGTATACGACTTCGTACGTGGAGTCTTTGACTATATTCGAGACAATATTCAATATGATGACGATGCTCCAAATCCTTCTCGAAGTGGACCGAGTTGTTTGGGTGCTGGTATAGGAGATTGTGACGAACAAACAAATGCATTCCTCAGCATGCTCAGAGTAAGAGGGGTCCCCGGATGGTACGTCTTCGGAGTCTTATCGAGCCAATCCTTTACTCAATGGGAAGCACACGCCTGGGGATATATTCAACTTCCAATGTCTGATGAATGGTGCAATGAAATGAACATCGAATTGAACTCATGTTTCGTTGAAGCTTCCATTGATGTAACCAATAACAAATGGCTACTTCACACATCTTCTGCGCTCATCGATTGGATTGAGAAACCCGATCCTACTGGCAGTTATATCAATGCCTTTTATCGACCAATATCATTTTCACACAATAGCGGAGGAGATGGTATTGACCGTGATCGGACATTCGATACGGTTGGTGCGATCAATTATGGCGGTGGGAAATTCCCTGTCTATCAGTGAGGTGATGAGCAAATGCGAGTAATTATTGGCGGTGCTGGAAGAGTAGGAGCAGAATTAGCTCGTGCTATGCGTGCAGAAACAATGGATGTCGTTCTTATCGACAATGATTCAAGAGCTGTTAAGAATGCTCAATCCCTCGATGCATTGGTAATTCATGGAGATATTACATCGCGAGATACGCTCAGAGAAGCAGGTATTGGTGATGCAACCGTGTTTGTTGCAGTGACAGATTCAGATGATAGAAATCTGATAGCATGTGCGCTTGCAGAAGATGAACATCAAAAGCAAAATGGTTCATCCATCAAGAAGACGTTGCTTTCCATCGGACGATTTAGAAATCCAATATATGTTAACGAACATAAAGAAGGACACCTCAAGCGATGGGCTTCGGTTGATTATGCTATCGATCCAGTCGATGGAGCTATTCGTAGACTTTCCACAGGTCTTCGCTCGTCAGCAATTGAAGAAGTCATTCCATTCGGTCATGAAGCTTACATCATCGAATTAAATGTCACGAACAATGCTGAGAAAGTGATCTATCAAACACTTTCAGAGGCGAGTTTGGGTGTCGAAGGCGGATTGCCACTCATTGTGGGGGTAAAGCGAGAAGGTGAGATCAGTATTGTTCCGACAAAAGACTTCACACTTATGCCAAAAGATCGGATTGCTGTTGCAACAACAGGGCTTGCATCATTTAGTCGTATTTTGACATCTTTTGGACATGAATCGATTGACTTCCCAGCACAACCCAAAGTTGCAATTATCGGAGCGACTGAGATTGGAAAACGTATTGCAGAAGATTGGTTACGCAGTGGCGCTTTTGTAACGGTGATTGAGAGAGATTTGAATATTGCAAATAACTTGTCTGGCTCCGAAGTTGGATCCCATGCAAACTTGGAAGTGATTCATGGGGATTTCCTCGATCGAAACATCCTTACAGAAATTGGAATTAATGAACACCATATTGCTATTGCAGCTCTCAATGATGATCATATTTCAATCGCTGCCGCGTTGTTGGCGAATGACATGGGAGTTACCCGAACTGGATTGATTCTCAAAGATTCTGATTTAGTTAAGGTCACTCAACGAATGGGAATTACATTCGCTGTAGACATAAAGCGTGTTGCTGTAGACAATATTCTTGCCCACATCCACACAAGAGCATCGGGTGCCTACGCTATATTATCGAACATTCCGGATATTGTCGGTATTAGTTTGCCCGTTTCCAAAGAGACAAAATTCGTGGGTAAGAGAATTAATGATGCTGGCTTGCCTGATTGGGCTCGAATTGCATTTATTCAAAGGCAAAACACCATTGGTGGCTGGGAAACATTACGGCCATCTCGAGACAAGACCATTGTGGAAGGAGATCGATTGATTCTCTTCTGTCGGCCTGACAGAGTAGCAGATCTTGAAAAGAGATTTAAGGTGTAAACATGAGATTCGATGTCCTAGGCCTCATTCTCGGGTGGACGTTGGTTGCGCTAACAATCCCACTTGTGGCATGCGCTATTATTACCGGGCTTTTGGATGATTGGGAATTAGCTATGAGGGCTTTTACCGTCCCTGCCATACTTTCTCTCGTTATTGGATTCTTAATGCTAAGATTTGGAACTCGTACGAATACACATACCAGATTAAGAGACAAAGAGGCTTTTGCTGCTGTCGCATTAGTTTGGCCATTGGCCGTGCTCATAGGTGCTCTACCGTATTGGTTTGGTGGTGTATTTCACGGTCCATTTACAGATGGATCAGATGTATCGGATATTCTAAGGGGTGCGGTTAATTCATGGTTTGAATCGATGTCAGGTTTTACTACGACAGGGGCAACAGTAATTTCTACATCAATGAGTCCAAATTGTTTACCAGGTATGGATTGCATTAACTCACAACCGAGAGGATTGTTGCTATGGCGTTCACTTACCCAATGGTTTGGTGGAATGGGAATTATCATGCTAGGTATGATGATTTTATCACGAGTTATTGGCGGAGGAATGGCACTTGCTCGTGCTGAATTAACCGGTCCTTCTTTATCTAGATTGAAGCCGAAATTACAAGAGACTGCTCGCGCACTTTGGGGGTTGTACATTTTTCTCACCGTTTTGGAATTCATTCTCTTATTGTCAATTGGAGGAATGGATTGGTTTGATTCCTTAAACCATTCTTTGACAACAATGCCGACAGGAGGATTTTCTACATACGATGGAAGCATAGGCCATTTTGATTCAGATATTGTGAAATTGATCGTAACTGCATTTATGTTCCTAGGTGGTGTCAATTTCACACTTTTATGGTTCATTCGAGAAGGGCAATTCAAGAAAGCCACACAAGATGAAGAATTTAACAATTATCTTGTCTATATTTTTACATCTTTCTTGTTTATCTCCATAGCCTTACTAGCGACCCGAGATTATTCGACTAAAGACACCTTAATCGATAGTCTATTCCAAGTAGTGTCCATTGGCACATCCACCGGATTTTCAACTGCAGATTATATGCAGTGGCCTGTTGTAACTCAATTTTTGATATTTGTTCTCATGATTGTCGGGGCATCAGCGGGTTCAACAGCTGGAGGACTTAAATTGCTGAGAATTAATCTCGCATTCAAATTTGCAATGAGGGAACTTGTTCGAATTGCACAACCGAGAAAAGTTGAAACTATTCGTATGAATTCTCAAGTTGTTGGTAGCCATCAACTCGGCCTTATTATTGGAATGTTGATTGTTTGGATTGGTTTATTTGCGATTTCCTCGTTTGCATTGGCAATTATAATGCCAGATTCTAATTTCGAATCAATTCTCTCAGTTGTTGCTTCAAGTCTTGGAAATACAGGACCAGCACTCGGAGATTACGGCCCGACAGAAACATGGGCGAACATGAATTCAATGTCGTTGATTCTAACATCAATTCTTATGTGGTTTGGCCGACTTGAACTGCTCACAGCTGTTATCTTGCTCCATCCACACACATGGAAGTCTGAATCAAGAGACCAAACGAACCGATCTGCTCTTTCTAGATTACGTAGAATGATGTCAAGAGAACCTATTGAAGAGTTAAAATAGAGTTCGTTGAGCTGAATCAATTTGAGGTTCCTCAACAGGCGTTTCAACAACTTCTTCAATTGGTTCTTCGACTGGTAATTCTTCGATAATTTGAGCAACGATTGGTTCTTTCCACTTCTGTTCGGCCTCATCAAAAGCTTTCATCATTGCCTTTGTTGATTTTCTACTTACTGGCATATCGCACAATGTTGCATGTTCCTGCGAACTGAGTCCGAGAGAGAGTGATATAGCGAATTCATTCGGGTCGCCGATCACAGAATCCTCTCTGCTTAAAGCCGATAAGAGTGGTAAAAACTCACGACGTACAGTCGATTTACTTGTCTTCGACATGTCAGAAAGGTGGGAGATGATGGCAGGTCGTGTCCAAGATCCTGAACGGCGTAGATAGTGAGGATAACTGGCGTAAATACGTCCTTCGAGAGGTTTAGAATTAGCAACACTTGCAGAGAGAGAAGCAAGATGAAGCGTCCAATACGAAGAATGGTGAGCCAAATCTCGAAATCGGCTTTCGACCGATTTGTCTGCAACAATAAGAGCCTTTGACCCTTTTTCAATTGAATGATTACCAAATAGTGAAGAATTATTCCAATGAACCCAATTCATCAGATCAGATGGTTGTTTATCGATTGTTCTTCCAAGTTGAACTGCTTCGGCTGCGGTTCGTGAACGATAGAGATTTTCCATACCTGGGAACACTTCTGTCGTTACATCACGAACTCCAGCTTCTAGATGCTCAGCAACTTGAGACTTTGTCAATTCAGAAACAGAACCTGTGGATAGAACTTGTAAATCTCTGACCAATGCACGTAAGTCTCCATGATTACCTTCGATTAGTGATTCAATAGCATCTTGGGTGAATTCAATGCTTTCTTCCCGAAGTACTCTTCGAGCAATACGCCGCAATGCCTCATTTGAAACACGATCAAAATTAATTGTAACGAGATGTTTAGAAAAACGATCTTTCGTATTACGCCATGTTGAAGATGAGCGGCCCCATAATCCCATGATGTCATTACATGCCAAAATGACTGGTTGCTTCGTTGCTTCAAGCAGTCGTAACAATTCTGCTTTCCCTCCGGAATCTCCCGATAGTTGAGATGAATCCTCTCCATCTAATTCTTTTCGAATACGATCTTCACTGACAGCACGCAATCCACCACCAATGTGATCTACCTCATCGAGAAGAATCAGAGTCCTTTGCTGAGGCTTGTTGGGGTCATGGAAGAGGGATCGGTGAGTTGATCCTTGTGTTGCTGCTTTTCGAATAGCGACTGCATTTCTGGAATCACTAGCATTGAGTTCAATGACTGTCCATCCCATGTCATGTGCAATTGCACGAGCTACAGTCGTCTTGCCTACACCTGGTGGACCGACAAGAAGTATTCCTTTCTTCTTTGGGTTACCTGCAATCCATCCATCAAGCCATTCTCGAATTTGACGACGTTGAATTTCGTTTCCTTCTAATTGGTGCTCTGACATCGGACGATGGCGCTCTGTCCAGTCTGAAGCACCGCTCATATCTGCTCATTATGTCGGCGGTTCTTGAAGGTGCTTCTTCCATTCAAAGAAACGGTAATTCATCAATTGAAACTCTGATTTGCGAACCATCATCCCGAGTACGCATCGTAACGGTGTTGTCTTCGACTGATTGATGGTCCACTGTGATGCAAAGAGGGACACCAATTTCATCCGCTCTAGCATAACGTTTACCAATTGATCCACTCGCATCATACATTGATGCAAGGTTCGGAATCATGCAGCATCGCTTATGCAATTTAGTAGCAATTTCATCCATTCCGTTCTTTTCGAAAAGTGGGAGTATGACGACATCAACTGGGGCGACCAATGACGATAATTTGAGCATTCGATAGGGTTCACCGCCTTTTTCTGATTCATCATAAGCGTGATCAAGAACATGCCAGAGAATCCGATCGATACCAAATGCTGGCTCAACTACGTGTGGTATGAACCATTCACCAGTTTCCTTTACAGTCTTCTGGACGCGCTTTACATGTTGAGATTCAACCGTTAATGTCCTGCCATCTTCGAGAATAACATCAGTAGGAAATTCTGTATCCAAATCGAGTGATTCTACGAGTACCTTCACCTGTCCAGCATCGGCTCTAAAGGCTGGACCTGCAATACCGCCATCGATTGTCCAACCATCTATTTCCATAATTTTGGGTTCTGAGAACTCTCTTCGAGCACGCAGTGTTTTGCCACTTGCCCTCTCGTGCGCTTCCAAGTCATAACACCCACGGTGCGCAATACCTACACATTCAATCCATCCATACGATCCGTGTAGTTCCACATCCCAGCAATCAGAGGCGTAATGCGCCATTTCATCAGGAGCATGTTGTCTAAACCTAATTTTTTGTGAATCTATTCCTAGATCGATGAGGAAATCATAGGTTTTCCCCATAAAGTAACCAACTGTTTGATGGCGAATTAATCCGCTTGTGATTGCATCTGTAAGAGATAGATTTCGAACCTCTCCTACACCATCAAGTAATTCCATTGATGTGGATTGCCATTTTGAAAAGTCATGAGATTCTTGGTTATTTGGATCAATGAAGTATTCCATCTCCGCCATATTGAATTCTCTTAGTCGAATCATACCTTGACGCGGTGATATTTCGTTACGATATCCTTTGCCGACTTGGATTGCACCGAATGGTAACTGTTCTCTAAAATGGCGGTACAGGGCAGGGAACATCGTAAACATACCTTGAGCTGTTTCTGGACGCATGAATCCTGGGCGTCCAGATGATCCTGCTCCAATCGTTGTTGAAAACATCAGATTCTGGGCTTCGATCTGAGACCAAGATACTGCTCCACATGCAGGGCACTTAGGAGAAACCTCATCCAGCAGTGCTTGCAAATCCTTCAGATGTAATGAATCAGGATTCGGATGATGTTCTTCGAGCAATGTGTCTGCACGACTCGCTTCTTCACATTCTCCACATTGAGTCATGAAATCAGAAAATTCTCCAACATGACCGCTTGCTTCAAGGACTTCGTAAGGAGTAACTGTTGGGGATGAAATCTCTACAACATTCCCTAAGCTGGTCCAATGATTGAGCCATGCTTGGTTAATCTTCGATCGTAACCTTCCACCAACTGGGCCGAAATCATACAATCCCTTAGCTCCCCCGTAAAGGTCGAAAGCTGGAAGTAAAATCCCTCGTTGTCTCAACATTCCTTGAAGTCGTTCAAGTCTTGCATCATCAACCATGGCACCATCCCCGTGAACTCTGCTGTTGCACAAGGCATTTCAAGTTCACCGCATGGATGAAGGCTTGGATTCAAAAACCAGAGGGTCTTGGTTAGACCATGGGCCAATCAATGGTTGCAATCGTGGAAGACGACTGCACAGGTTGTGACTTGTGCATTCCGCACTGCCCGTTCGAAGCATTATTGCCTATGGAAACATCTCCTAAAGAAAGAAAACATAAGAAAAGACCAATCATTGTTTTAGCGACTCAATGTGTTGGTTGTCTCTCTTGTATAGGATCTTGTCCAACAAAAGCGCTGCACGAAGTAGCATTACCCCCGAATGCAATACAATCACCTCTCGTAACATCCAGCGAGGACCCTCCCACTGAATCCGTGATTCGATGGGGAAAGAAAGGTCTCGGTTGGGCATAGGCCATCAGCGAAAGTATCATATGCACAGCACCAACGCTCTCGCACCACTGAGATTGGTGAATAAAAAATGCCTGAGATAGAGTATTTGGATAAACCCTATGATACTGAGGTTCTTTTGGAAAAATTATGTCCTCCTGTTCGAAACTGGTTTGTTGAGAAATTCCCCGATTTTACTCGCCCTCAAAAACTCGCAATTCCCACAATTATGGATGGTGGGCATCTGCTTCTTTGCTCGCCTACTGGTTCCGGAAAAACCCTCACTGCATTCCTTACAATTATTGATCAACTTGTAAGAAAGGCTCTTGACGGAAAATTGGAAAAACGCATTCATTGTGTTTACATCTCACCAATTAAGGCATTAGCAAACGATATCCAGAAGAATCTAATCGGACCATTAACTGAAATTTCAGAACGGTTTCTTCCAGATCGTGCTCAGGAAATAAAAGTAGGATTGAGAACAGGTGATACACCACAATCTGAGCGTCAAAAGATGCTAAGAAACCCCCCCCACATTCTCATCACTACACCAGAAAGTTTGGCAATTGCGATTACTTCTCCTCGATTTCAACCGATCATCAGTGATGTTGAATACATGATCATTGACGAATTACATTCTCTTGTACCGTCAAAAAGAGGTGTTCATCTTGCGCTTACTCTGGCATATCTCGACACATTACTTGACCGTCCTGTCCAACGTATCGGAATCTCAGCAACGATGGAGCCTTTGGAAACTGTTGCTGAATATCTAGTTGCAAGTGACGATCGTGAATCACGTGGGGAAGGACAAAAAGTTCACATCGCCAAAGTATCAGGCTCTAGGGAACTTGATTTGGACATCATCATTCCACATCAAAAATTCAGTGATATGGCAGTTTTAAAGATATTAGATGCGAATATCGATGTCATTGCGGATCTGATTACAGCTCACACGACGACACTTGTTTTTGCTAACACAAGGAAGATGACAGAGACACTCGTACAACGACTCCGGCCACAACTTGGCGAACTCATTGCTGGACATCACGGTTCGATGGATAAAAAAATCCGTCTAGATGTTGAACAGAAACTGAAGAAGGGTCACCTTCGTGCAGTTGTAACATCGTCCTCACTTGAAATGGGAATTGATATCGGTACCGTTGATATGGTTATTCAACTCGGATCTCCAGGAGATATCGCAACAGCATTGCAACGTATTGGGAGAGCAGGTCACCATGTAGGTGGAATTCCACGAGCTCGGTTTTTACCATCGAGTGTTGATGATCTTATCGAATTAGCAGCCCTACAGGCTGCAATACAAACCGGTGATATGGATCGTTTGGATTTCCCTGAGAATTGCCTCGACGTTGTAGCTCAATTCCTTATTGGCCTGGTTATTATCAATCAAATTGATATTGATGAAGCATATGAAATTGTTTCAAGTGCTTGGAATTATAGAAACTTCGCTTACGATGATTTCATTGAAGTTCTTGATATGCTTGAAGAAGAACGACGTGTTTGGATCGATTGGGAAGAAAATACCTATGGTAAACGTGGCTATGCAAGAATGATTTATTATACCAACATTGGTACAATTGCTCCAGACAACTCATACCTTGTATTCAATGCAGAAGGTTCGATTCTTGGTCAACTTTCTGGCTCATTCGTATCGAATCTGCGCGGTGGTGATGTCATTTTACTCGGTGGTTCAACGTATCGAGTCACCAATATTCAAGGCACGAGAGTCAACGTGGCTTCAGTAACAGGTTATCGACCTACTGTACCATCATGGTCTGGTGAGGCGCGCTCGCGAAGTCGTGAACTTTCTGGATCGTTACTTTCATTGATACGCAACTGCATGATTTCACTGCGTAGGGAACAAGATCCAAGAGTTATGCTTACCGAAGCATATGGTCTGTCAAAACCTGTTTCTAATGCGATTGCACGTCACCTCGAAGAGCATACAATTGATTCGTTCCAAGTACCAGAACCAAACAGAATACTCATTGAACAAATCATTGGAAGTGGACACCCTGCGTACCTCATTACAACGTGTAGAGGCCGTGGATTCAATACAGCGCTTGGATACTTCATGGCAGGTATCGCAGAGACTTCAGGAGTTAGTGTGATCGAATTATCATTCGATGAAAATGGTTTGTTGATTCGTACAGCTCAAGAGGTTGATCCATCCCAACTTTACGAAGCCTTCCGTTCAAACAACCACATAGAAGTGATCGAACGATATATCCTCAACACACAGATATTTGCAAAGCGGTTTAGAGAAGTTGCTGGACGTTCGATGATCATTCCAAAGCGTGTTGGTTCAGAAGAGATTAGTCCACAACAATTTCAACAAAAGGCAGATGCACTCCTAAATCGTCATCGGACAATGGAAAATTCATTGTTGATGAGGGAAGCTAAGAATGAAATTCTCTTTGGAGACATTGACATCATCAGCCTCAATCAATTCTTGCAATCATGCATCGAAGGTGATGCACGAATAGTTCACACCAAGGTCACCGTACCATCAAGACTCGGTATGAGTCTGTTTATGTCTGCCTTTGAGGACTTAATGGCGATGAAGACAAGAGCATTCCTTGTCAAGGACATCGACCCAGAAGTTCTACGAAGACTCCTAGGTACTCGCTCGCTTGCCACTGAGTTAACCACTGAACAACTTGATCGATATTACAGCGACAAGGCACCTATCCCAAGTAATCCTGAAACATTGTATGAATTGATGCAACACGGAGGTGGACTTGATCGTTCATTCCACAATCCACTGTACAAGGAAAAATTGGATGGAATTGACCTAGATCTGATACGAGGCTGGGTTGAGGTTCTTTGTGCCTCAGGTAAAATCACCAAACTGGAAGGAACTGGAATGCCAGAACTGGATGGAAAGTGGTTTAGCCCATTCATGGCTGAAATTCACGGAACACTTGGTTGCTTAGCAGCCAACAAATCAGATTCCATTATTGATTTACGGGATTACGATACATCGGGTATGTCCTTCAGAGTTGCTACTTCATTCAAGGGTACGCAACCTACTGAATGGAAAACAATGACTGTTGGAGACCCACACGAAGCAATGCGGGTAAAGGTGCTTGAAATGGTTGGTTCAGAAGGGCCACAGACTGCCGATATCATTCACAATAGACTACCCTTTTCTGAAAAGGCAGTCGATCGGATTTTGCATGAACTCGAAACCAGAAACGTGATCTCAGTTGGATTCTTTACACAAACTGATGAAGCTGAATTTATTTTGAAAGTCGATGAACACATTATCACAGGAGGTGAAGAAGAAGTTGTTGAATATCGATGGATTCAGAACCTGGTTCTCGAAAAATCATTCAAAAAATATGATGATGTTTTCGATGCGTTTAATGAGCATGTTTTCGTACAAAAGCAACAAGAGTTAATGTATCGAATCAAAGATTTCCGATTCAAAGATTGGAAAGATTTGCAACTGGATTCTGATGTCATTAGTGGCCGATTATTACATAATCGAATGGGCTACACAACAAAGAATAACATCCCAATGTTACTTGGATTGAAACCTGAACCTTGGATCGGAGCGATGGAAGACGTTGTACTTTCAAAACTTACACCCCATGAAAATATCACGCGTCAGGAATTGATACAAGACTTCCCAAAAGGTGAAGAACATCGGCAAATGGAACGAGATGTAAAGAACGCAATATCGAACCTAGATCGACAAATGCTATTTGTTAAGCAATTTGAAGAAGTAATCGGTAGAAGACGAAGACTGTCCCTTTTCCACAAAGTTCACGGTGTCTACGAGCCAATGGGATTCGAAGACGCATTAGCAGAAGTTGTTCGTCGAATGGGGCCTGTGAAAGCGAGTACATTGCGATTCTATGTGTCCCGTAATTACGAAGATCTTCTCGTAGCATTATCAAATCTTGAAAAAGATGGACGTATAGCCAAAGTTACAGCACTCGTACCAGACCCGGAAAATTTCTATTGCGCTCCAAATGAAGTCGAATTGCTTCGGACTCCACGACGAGAAGACCGGAATATGCGGATTTTAACACAATCAGATCCTTATGTTTCCCGATTCATCTGGGAAGTTCGCTCTGCACTCGACCGTGGATGGTATTTACCAGTATTCAAAGGAGTCGATCCTGTTGGAAAAGTCCTCATGTTCAAGGTCAATGATTATCTTGAAATTAAAGACATGCACGTTCCAACTGCTTACTTTGAGGAATTCTGTGATGCGTTCCATATCTTACTTGATAATCACGCAGACCAACTCGTTGATGTTGCAGTATTGACCAATGTTAACAGTGAACCAATATCTGAATTGAGTGCACCAATGCGCTCTGGATTAGAGCGAATTGGTTTCAAACAAGTAGGAGAACGAATGATTCGCGGTGGAGTTGTCGATCCACAGCCTCGAGAAATTGCGGAAAGAGCACTCTTCCACAAACACCACCTCCATCAAGAAACACGTCATGAGAATGAAACTTTAGCTCTCAAAACCATCAAAGAAATACGTGATGATTTCGCCTTGCGAGGTCGTTGTGAAGTATTCCGTACTAATCTCAAATCAATGGCAAGTGCTAACAGACTCCACAAAGGAGTCAACATGAGGGGCCACCAAGTATGGGCTCCTTACGAGCATTTTGAAACATTACTCACAATTCGAGGTATACCTCCAGAAGATGATCTGGTAGATATTGTGGATTTCTTTAGCACACAATCCGATCCGAATCTATTCAAGGAACGTCATGCTTTGACTCAATCTGAATTTAGAAAACTCGTTCAACCACTGATTAGGACGGGACATATCGTTGAAGATTTCCGAGGGGGCTTCAGAGCAGTACATGCTAGGAATGATGTTGATCCTGTCGAATTACGAAGAGAATATCTCCGTAGTCTTGTCAGCGATTATCCTGTGATTACCCTTAAACAATTATTGCGACTCTCTGGGACACCATTCAAGCCAGAAGAACTCAAAGCGATTCTCAATGGCTTTGAAGAGGACGAAACATTGGTCAAAGGATTCCTTATTGAGAATCTACACGAAGTCTGTTGGGGTCGTAAGGAACTTCTCTCCTCGGCAAAAGAAATCAATCCAATTCGGGACTTTGTGTTACCTCCTACCGATCCAATCGCACCATACTTTGGTGATGTCTTGAAAGAACGATTCGGATTTGGAAGCGCATATCTCGTATTCAGAAATGCTGAACCAGTTGCTGCTTTCAAAGCGAATACACGAAACAAGATGATTGATGTCACCGATTATGAGGGCAGCGAAAAGGGTTGGAGAGTTGTCAAAGAATTTGCTTGGGAGCACCAAATGCCACTCAAGACAGAACTACGAATTGGTGGCAAGAAGCTTCAGTAATAGGTCGGTAAAATCACTTTACCAATCTGATTTAATAGTCCTCTATTCTGGTTTAGATTATGAAAGCTGTAGGCAATGGTCTTATCAAGCACCAACGAGTGAAAGAATTCATGGAGTCTCGTAAGAGAGTTATCGGCCCAAGTCTTGCATTTATGCTCTTAGCATCTACGCTGCTGGTTTTTGCATCACCAACACAAGCAGATATAACAGATGAAATATCGGTTTTACACACAGCTGTAAATCCTGAAAATAACAAGACATATCATCTTCTTACAGCTTCTTCATGGGAAGATGCTGCATTTCGAGCACGATCGTTAGACGGTTATCTTACCACTGTTGATTCAGATCTTGAAAACACATGGCTCTTCGATACATTTGCTGGATTTGATAATCAAAGCCGTCATATCTGGATTGGATTGAACGATGTTCAAGATGAAGGGATGTATCGCTGGCATGATGGAACACCATTTTTGTACAGAAATTGGGGAGAAGCCCAACCAACTGGAAGTGATGATGCAGATTACGTGCACATAGCCTCGACCAATATGGGCAATATTATGCCAGGTACTTGGAATGATTTGGAAAACGATCCAGAATACTTCCCAGTCTATGGTGTCGTAGAAGTTGGTCAAGGTGCCGACTTCTCACTCCGATTCAATGGTGAAGATGACCACATCAAAATATCAAATGATGATGGACTTCAGCCAAATGCCTCATTGCTTATTGAAGCTACAATCAAGCCAACTGATTTGAGTGGAATACGATTTATTACCATGAAAGGCGATTACGGATGGGGCATGTACCTTTCTGAGGGATACATTGGTTATTCTTCAGAATACAGCCTCTCGAAACATCCATTGTCAAACATGACAGTACCTGTTGATAACTGGTCGACAATTGAAGTTGAAATTGTTGAAGGTGTTGGCGGAGAATTCAGAATCGATGGAACCCCAGTTGGAAATATCTCTGCTGAAGATGCGAACATACCTGCAGGGGATTTTGGATCGAACGATTGTTTCACTTCAGGCGCATCGTGCGATGAACTCTATATTGCTCGTATGGGCGCAGGATGTGATTGTTATCATTTCGAGGGTTTTATCGATGATGTAACAATCAAGTCAATGGATGATATGGCTTGGGAAATTATGACTCAATGGACGTTCTGGGAAGGAGAAGGCAGTGATGTCGGCGATTCCTTAAACGATGAGATGTTTGAACGTAATGGAGAAATCCATGGAGCGGATTGGGTCATGCCAGATGGTTCCATTATCGCACAAGCACTCGAACTAGTCAATGAAGATTACATCATCATCGAAGATGTCAAAGAAGGAGATACACTCTTGTTCTATGCAGAAGTTGAAGACTTGACTCGATATCTCGATGTATCTTTTTGGAGTTGGTCGGATTATTATTGGGACGATGATGAAGGAGAGGACTCATTTGACGTCTTTGTTGGTTACGATGAAATTCCTGCACCATGGGATTATGACATGGAATTAACAGGTTACTATGGTTCAGTCTACGGAAGTTGGACTTGGCCAGAACCGGATGTGATGTGGTTCGCTCTCGTAGCAAATGAAGACTTAGAAGAACTCGAAGTCAGTGCATTTTGGGAAGTTGCAGAGGCCCCACCTACCTTAGAAGAAATGACAGAACTTTTCAAGGGTGTACCAATTACCCAACAATCGAATCAACCAGAAGATTACAATGCTGCAATCAATTACTATTACGTCAATGTAACCGAACCACTCACTGAATTGAAGGTGGAAACATATGGTGGAAAGGGGAACGTCCAACTAGCGATTTCCAAGAATGGCCCTGTCGATCCAGATTATGGGTATTATCCCGAATATGAGTTCATTGAAGATTTACTTCCAGGGGACGGATTCCAAACTCAATCAATGGAAGATTGGTCAACCTCACAAGGAAACGATGAGGAAGTCAACTTGTTCGATGTTGAACCTGGAATTTACTATGTGGTTACTTACACGTACAGAAAAGCCAACGATTACACAATCCTTGCAGATATGACATATGCACCAACAAACGCAGATCCAACCACTGCAGTTGAATTAACTCCGGGTATATCGTATGGCCCGATGAGTGGATATGATGGACTTGACCAATACTTCTTCATCGATGTTCCAACAGGCACCGAACGATTGGAAGTAGACCTTGATAATGGATTTGGAGAGGCTGGCCTTCACATGCGAATCGAAAACACACCAACAGCAAGTGAAGCAGATCACCACTCAGGTTCACCAGGAGCAGGGGATAAGATCGCATTCAATAATCCGACTCCTGGGACCTGGTATATCCTCCTTGATTCAGAGACTGTTTTCAGTGGAGTGGAGATTACTGCCTCCTTTACTGACCTCTATGTTTGGGAATACGATGGTACGCCAATTCAGTTATTCAAAGATGAGCAGATCGATGGTTTGAGCGCCCCTGCTGGTGAAGAATTATTCTTCTATGTAGAAATTGGTAGAAACACTCAAACTCTGATCATCAATACATTTGGCGGTTCTGGAGAATTACTTATCGAAGGTGAAGGAGAAACCGATTTCGGATTTGACGACTTCGATTTCGACTTCTTTGATGAAGATATGATGGAGTCAGGAAGACAATTTGGCGATGAAGAATGGATTTCCTACGGGGAAGGTACATCTCAAGAATTGTACATCTATTTCCCAGCACAAGGCAGATTTGACATTACACTGACTTCTATCGATGATTTCTCTGAGGTCTCAATTATAGCCGCATGGGACGGACGAGATGCGCCAGATGGCCCGGATGGCCCAGAAGAACCTGTAGATATTTCTGATATTATTGCTTGTGACGAAGGCTTGAAAGAAATGATGAGCGATAGTGACATCAACGGTGATGGACTCATTAGTTCATCAGAATTCAAATATATTGATGACTTTGATGGAAGAACTATCGAATTTTCTGAAGTAAATCAGAATGGAGATTCTTACTTGGAATTTAATGAAATTGTAGCCTTTGCATGTAACTGTGAAAACGAATTATCTCTCTTCAACAGCCAAATCGATGGAAAAGTTTCGAATTCTAATTTTGATGAAATAGAATTTTACAACTACTTTTCATCCAAGAATTTGGATTTCAATCAAGATGAATTCATCGATTCGTTTGAATTAAGGGAATTCGGACTTGTTTGTGTGACAACGTATAATCCAATGGATTCAGATGGTGACGGTGTCCTTGATCCTGATGACCAATTTCCGAACGATCCAGATGAGCAATCCGATGCGGATGGAGATGGGGTTGGAGATAATGCTGACTTTGCCCCAAGTGTATCCAATGACGTAGTCTACAGCGCAGGTGCAGTCATGTTGCTCGTCCTGTTCGGAGTATTCGTTCTGATTATTCGTGGTAATTCAAGAGGTCCTGAGGATTTGCAACAAGAGCAATGGAACAAAACCGACGTATTTGCGGAACGAATGATGGCCATGGACGGAGGAGAATCGATGCTAGAAGCTCCCAATCTTGGTCCAGTAAACGACACGATAACTCCAGTAACAGGAGAAGAAATGAAATCGTTTGAAGCCCCTAGTGAATTAGAAGGTTATGATTTCGGTAACGAATCCTCCTTTGCGACTGAATCACTACCTCCTGCAAGTTTGATGGGGATGATGGACAGTCAAGGTCGTGAACACATCGAATACCCAGCGAAAAGTGCAAAGTATTGGCACCGAAATACTCCCGATTCGCCTTGGATAAAGGACTAACTGTGCTGCTTCTGACGCTTCCGTAAACCTACGGATTCTAGCAAGCGCAGTATATGCCTGTGTAATTCCGGTAAGAGTTCAAACATTGCAATGGCCATAATGAACATCGCAAACAGAGAAACGACTCTAGAGGCATAAGAGTGACCAAACTCAAACATGCTCATGCCGAGGTATTCCCAGCCCTCATAGGAGATATGCATCCAAACCAATCCTGCATTCCTGAAGAGGTTCAAAATATGGATGATTGGAACCGTGAATAGAAGAGCACGAATTCGGCGCTTGCGATCGATATCGAGAACAGAAATTGCTCCAATGAAAACGATCATCGATTGCAGGGCAGTACAAGCAAGAACAAAATTTATTCCAATCATACCCCCATCTGCCATGATGAGTTCTGTTTGATACGGATGTTCAGCAAAGGAATCAGTCATGAACCACTTATTGCCATCCCATTCAGACCAGAGAAAAGTTCCAGATTCTGTGTTGACATATGTCTCTCCAAGTTGTATGTCCGCAGTTCCAGTAAACGATAGAAAGAGTGCTACTTGGGAAGCTACGAACCAAATTGCTAGCACACTGAACCAAGGTACAGAAGCAATCAGAAGGTATGGCCCACCTGCATAGGCAATACAACCCCTAGCCCAATTGAGAGCATCACGATCTCTTTTTGTTAGCGAACGTGCCTCAGCAATAACTAATCCAACTCCAAGGGGAAGGGCTAACGCCGTCATTACTGTAAGAACAATATCACCAATTTCAAAGTAATAACCAGACTCATTGAAAAAATACAGAGCGACAAGCATCCATCCAGTTTGAGCAGGTCTACTGACACCGTTTGAATGTCGCTTATGCCAAGAATATCCTAACAAAATCATACCCAAAGCACCACAGATAGTGGCATACTCTTTGGGTATCAGCATAGAGCATCCTAGAGTAACCTAGATAGAAACATTTGCTCTTACTTGTTCCACTAAATCCAACAACCCCCATTCGTTGGGATGACCATGAAGGGGCCTATCATCGACGGAGAAGGACGGGCAGATGGCCCTATTGCTTTCCTCGATCGTGATGGTGTACTCAACTACGGACGAGAAGGATACGTCAACAACACATCACAAATGAATATCATTCCAGGTGCTGGTCACGCTATTGCTAGGCTTCGAGAATCTGGATTTACTATATGTGTCGTAACCAATCAATCCCCAATTATGCGTGGTTTATGGGATGTTGATCAATTACACACAATCCATGAAGAATTACGTAAACAATTGCTGAATGAGAATCAAGATGCACGAATTGACCTCATTCTAACATGTCCACACAGAAATCGGGATCGATGTGGTTGCAGAAAGCCATGGCCAGGTATGCTTCGAACAGGCCATCAAATCTTGAGAAATCAGCGTGTACTTCATTCTAAAATTGATTGGGCAGGCGTCAAACCTGAACCTTGGAACGACTTGGACACCATGGTTGGCGATAGGAAATCCGACATGGGAGCAGGCTGGGCAGTAGGTGCACGTACGTTTGAAGTCTCCTCGCAACATGGTTTGCCACAAGTGATTGAACGCGTACTCGACACATTGGATTCTGGCGACGAATACGATCCTATGAGGTGGTAAGATGGGATGGCTAGGACTTGATGATACTGATTCGCTTAAAGGCGGTTGCACTACAGAAGTATTGTTCCAATTATTGGAAGATTTACCGGATAACGTATCATTTAGAAATCCTAGACTTGTGAGGCTATGGCCATTTGCAAAACAACGAACAAGGGGGAATGCCGCTGTTGCTGTTGAATTAATTACGGAAAATGAACCGGAACTGCTCACTCATCTCGACCTGTGGTGGGATGAACACATTGTGTCTCTCAAAGGCGAGGTTGCAACAAGCGACCACAGCGAGCGTAAGCAATACCCTGCGGATCCTGGCATGATATGGACCAGTGAATTAATTGTTAATGAAGCGTTTTACAAATCCGCAGTTTCTTCGCATATTGAACTCCAGAATTTACCAGAAGTAACACGCTATTGGGGAGGGAATGGAAGGATTGGTGCAACAGCTGCAATTCTATGGCCAGCGATTCAGTGTACCTATGAAGCCATTGCTTGGAGAGCAGATGAAACCGTAGGAAGACGTCAATTAGACGAAGAAGCATTGACGGAAGTTGAGGACTCAAAGGATACATTCCTATGTAGGAATCCGAAACTCGGTACCAGCCTTCTCGCACCAAGAGGAAACTCTCCCGTCCTTTTTGGAATTCGATCATGGACAAAGGAAGGAGCCCAACAAGCACTCGAGATTCTTGAACAAGGGAAAGATACAGAACCCACCAAGGGTTCTCTCGTATTCCAAACAAATCAGGCAACAGGAGATCACTTGGAAAGACCGATTGAAGCTGTTGTTCGTTCAAAATCTATTTTGAAAAAAGGTCATGTTGTCCTTGAAACCACGAAAGGAACATGGATTGCTTTTCGGCAAAGTGGACATATTGCTTTGCTTTCTCAGTGGGTCATAAATGGAGATACGTTAATCGGAAATGGATTAAGGGATGAAGAAAATGTTCTGCATCTTGAATTACTCAAAGTTAAGAAGTCGGTTAGTGAACAGAAAAGACCACTCTGCGTTCGTTGCAATAAGTCCATGAAATCGATGGGTAAAAATCAGGGTCTTCGTTGTAAAAAATGTAACCTGACATCTGATCGAGGCTGGGTCGAGGTTAAACGAATCCCACCGTTCAAAGATTGGGTACAACCACCTGCCTCTTCGAGAAGGCATCTCTCAAAACCCCTAGAAGAGAAGTAATTCCCATCAAAACAATATTTACTGAGAAGACATAAGAATGTTCATGGCAGACAACCTGACCACGAACGTGACGACTTTCATCCTCATTCTGATGTTCATCGGAATGATTGTTTTTGTTGCGATACGTGCCAAGCAGAATAGAGAAGATATGATTGAAAATCATGCTCCTAAAGTTGCCGGAGAGGACGAGTTGGAAGGAGGGGCACGAAACCCTCAACGATTCGATGAACCTGATGAAGAAGCCCTCGAAGAAATGGCAGAACTTCTGGGTGAAGACTCAGAAGATGAAGCCTGAATCCTCTATCTTCCCGCTAAGTTCCTTTCCGTTATGGAAAAGAATTTTTGATTTGTTTTCTGTTTCTTTCAGCGTCCACATCTCAAATCCACCATCCCGTAGAATTACTTCACTACGTGGTTTTATTTCCGTACCATTACCACTTACGTCAGTCCCTGCCTTCGATATGAGCAAGAGCGTTGTGGACTCATTAATTCGTTTTTTCAGATCGATCACAGCCTTCGTGTTTCGAGAAGGGATACGTCCTGTCGCTTCACACCAGTCATCCAGAACGATCAAGCCCACACTTGGTAAATTCTGTTCAGCTTCAACAATTGCATCGACACAACGTTCCATATTACCAATCAAATTCATAGCATGGAAACGGCTGGCCTCTACGATATTGAGGGATGAAAAGAGTTGGGAAAAACGTGTTGCATTAGGCATGTGCGGAGATGCCCAGAGAACTCGCCCACCTCCTTGTATTTCATCAACAGCACAATGCAAACCAAGGGTTGTTCCGCCACAACCTCCGTCTACTGAGAGGTGGATTCTTTTTCCAAGTAAATCAAGGACCCAACGTTCGGCCATACCAATCCTAACCAGTTCACAGATTTGAGATTAACAGCATCGCAATGCTCATGACCTTCCATACGAACCCACAATCATGAGCGGAGAAGTTCGAGAAGGGGAGCGTATTCCAAGAAGAGAACCTCCTCCTTATGAGGAAGCGAAGGGATTCGCCGCCGCAGTAGCCCGTGACGGCTTTATGGCTACAGCAATTCGAGACACAAATCAATACGGTCCAGTAGGAATGATGATCTTGCTTTTCATCATTGCGACCATTACTGGATTTGTTATCAAAATGCTTGGATTCTTCATGTGAACTGAAGAAATATCATTCATTCAAAAGTCCGCAATAATCTGTCCACTATGGGACAAAATACAAACCCTTGACTTCCTCTGTTCAAGATATGAGCGAGGGTTCGGTCAATGTTGAGAGTAGAACCTCTTCACAAGATAAACGCTGGACGATTATGGCCGCATTATTAGGTACAAATACAGCGGTAATGCTCTTTCAAGGTATTGAACAGGAAGCGAATCCAACACAAATGCGAGAAGTAGCTTTGGCGATCATTGCAGGGACCCTTCCATTCCAAGGTGTTTATTTTCTAATCTATACGTTCCTTCTTGAGAACAAAGGCACATTAAGTGAAAAAATGGTGAAGAAACTCGGTTTCGCTTCTGCAATTTGTCAGATCTTTGGATATGTGTCTCTGGTCGGTGTTGCAATGATGTGGTACAACCTTTCGGTCTATGTGGGCGTATCATTTTTGATCTCGAGTATATTAGCAATGATTCTTATTCGAACGGCTATGATGCCTGATAAATCTGAACTCTAGAGGAAGTATTTCCAAAAATGCTCTCAAGTAAGGTTCATGAAGCCTCTTCTTGAGCGTATCTTATGGCGTTCTGTCCACTCGATTATCGATACGGCTGTCAAGAGTTCAAACACATCTGGTCAGAGCTTGGCCGTCACGAACGACAATTGGAAGTTGAACGTGCACTCATATGGGCTCACATGCAACTCGGAAGAGTTTCTCAAACAGATTATGAAATTGTAAAGTCAATAGCTAATCCAACATCTGTCACAAAGGAAAGAGTCTCAGAGATTGAAGCAGAAACACGTCATGACATCATGGCGTTAACAAAAGCCATGGCTGAAGCCGCAGGAGAAGCGGGTTGGTGCATCCATCTTGGGGCAACTTCAAACGACATCGTAGATACAGCGGTCGCACTTCAACTCCGAGATAGTATTGTTATGCTAAGAGAACAATTATGCCTACTCATTGGTGTTTGTGCAGATGTCGCAGAACGTGAACGAGACACTGTCATGCTCGGAAGAACTCACGGACAAGCCGCTGTTCCAATCACCTTCGGCCTCAAAGCAGCAGTGTGGCTTGATGAATTGAGGAGACAATTGGTAAGACTTGATGAATCGACGCCTCGTATTGCGGTTGGTAAATTCCTAGGAGCAGTCGGAACAGGTGCTGCTCAGGGTGAAAATGCACGTGAATTGCAACGATTGATTCTAACACACTTAGGGCTTGGTGTACCTTTAGCAACGACTCAAGTCGTTGGTAGAGATCGGTACGTCGAATACGTATCCTGGCTTGCTAATGTAGCTACATCTTGTGAGAAGATTCTCCAGGAGATACGAAACCTACAACGCTCTGAATTACAAGAAGCCGGAGAAGGATTTGACGTCAAGAAACAAGTAGGATCCTCAACGATGGCGCATAAGAAGAATCCAATCAAGTCCGAAAATGCTTCGGGATTGGCTCGAATCGTCCGCTCATTCATCATTCCAACCTATGAAAATGCATTACTTTGGCACGAAAGAGATCTTGCAAATTCGAGCAGCGAACGATTCACTCTATCCCATGGCTCTGCTTTGTGTGAAGATGTTATCGCCAAAACTCGAGATGTATTGACCAATATGTGGGTCGATGCTGAACGATGTATGGAGAATATCAAATCACAACGAGGATTGGTTATGGCTGAAAAGGTAATGATCGATTTAGTCGACCACGGTATTGCTCGAGATGAAGCACATGAGATTCTTCGTGAAGCGTCGTTTACCGCTGTTGCAAACAAAGAGGAACTCATCGATGTTTGCAGTCGAACACCAGCGATTGTTGCTGCGTTTAGTGCAGAAGAACTTGAAGCAATGTTTGATCCAGCAAATCACATCGGAGTATCCGGAGAAATTGTCGATGAAGCAGTTGAACTTGCCCGTAGTGCAATTCAATGAACCTTCGTTATTGTGAACAGACCACGTATTGAATCAAAAGAAGCAGTTCCTTCAACCTGCAACGTTCTTGGTAAATGCGGACCACCAACTACGAAGGTTTCGTATTCTCCTCCTTCTCCATCAACATTAAATCGAAATTTTTCAGAGAGCAATTTGAGTTCTTTGACATTCTCCAAATCCAATATTCTTCCGAGCCATTGACCATCCAAACCTTCACAAGAAACTGAATTTATCATAATTTTAAATCCATTTTCAATCATTCCATGCAGATGAGAATATGGATCTTGATGCCAGAGCGGTGTAAACGAGCGGATGCCAATCCGATGAGCCATGTTTTCAAGTTTCACCTTTTGGAAATCACTACGCAAAGCACCGCTAACGATAGCATCAAGATTTAATTCATCCAGAACAGCCTCTAAACTTGAAATTTCATCATCAACAGAGCCTGATGCATGAACTGAATACCAATCAACTTGAGCAGCGATTGCTTGTTGTTCAACCCATTGTGTGGATGGGACCTGAAACATATGCGAATCCCCGTCTTGAATTTGGACAGTGACTAACGCCACCACATCCCAGCCCCGGCATTGTGCCCACCACCATGCCGCGGAAGAATCCTTACCACCAGAAGAGAGGACGGCTATGCGCATGTATGGGCGTACAAGTTCAACTTCATCATATTAAGGGATTCAAAGCCAAGTGTTCAAATGGGTCGTGTTCTTGGTTTAATTCAAGGGTCGCCTACCCGCACCCTCATAAAGCGTCGACGACGAGAAGGAAATGGTGAGATAATGCAACCAAGTGGAAGAGGATACGATCACGGAATTACGACATTCAGCCCAGACGGACGATTATTCCAAGTAGAATATGCGCGTGAATCTGTAAAAAGAGGAACGACAACCGCTGGCCTGAAATTCAAAGAAGGGGTCGTTTTAGTCTGCGACAAGAGAATCGCTTCCCGCCTTATCATTCCAGAATCAATCGAGAAGATGTTCAAAATCGATGAGCATATTGGCGTAGCAACATCAGGACTTGTAGCCGATGCTCGACAACTCGTGGCTCGTGCACGTGTTGAATCTCAAATTAACAGAATCACCTACGCAGACACAGTACCTGTAGATGTCCTCGTCAAGAAGTTGTGTGATTTCAAGCAATCCTTCACCCAATACGGTGGATCACGTCCATTCGGAACAGCTCTTCTTATTGGTGGCGTTGACGACGAGGGAATTCATCTCTACGAGACAGACCCATCTGGCGCCTACCAATCATACCATGCAGGTGCGATTGGCAGCAACAGGAACACCGTTATCGAATACTTCGAAAAGAATTGGAAATCAGGAATGACTCTCAATGCAGCCAT